>ERZ773181.426-NODE-426-length-46496-cov-6.943670_pt1 | contig 46496 bp, 36 predicted proteins | sample MGYA00581001_ERZ773181 | MGnify/ENA primary metagenome ERZ773181 (study PRJEB29015, sample SAMEA2737780) | human gut metagenome | biome: human gut; feature: human-associated habitat; material: faeces | place: China | collected 2012 ...
CGTAGGTATTGTATTCGTCAAGAGTCTCGCCGCCCTTAGTTGTTATGCGGCTAAGCCGTTTGCCGTAATTGTCGTAGGTGTATTTTGTGAGCGTTCCTCCCTCAAGCTTTTCGACAAGCCTCCCGAAATGGTCGTATTTGAACTTGGAAACTACCCCGTTCTTTGACTTTTCTACGAGCCTGCCCCAAGTGTCGTATTTGAGCTTTTCGCTTTTCGGAAGCCCCGTAGGATATTGAGGAGAGTCTAATAAAAATTTTTTCATAATCTATTCTGATAAAGTATTCCAAGTTCCGCCTTTAAACTATTCTAATGGATGCCTATATACATAGGCAGATTCATTACTTATTTCACGTTTGTATAAAGCCTTGGGTCAACTTTAGCATTTTTCAGATATTTTAAGTATATATCTGTAATTGTATCGTCTCCCTTAAACACATAATAATTGTACAATATGAAATTTGATATTATGGTATTAGAATTTTTCAATTTACCTATTTCGTGAGAGAACTGTAGGAACATTTCTCTTATCCCAGTTATCTTTTTTTGTTTCAATATCTTACCTAAGTTTTCCTTCGCAATTTCATTCCCCAGTAGTCCGGATATGTATGTCCATACGTCGCCATACATGGAATCTATTTCTGAAGTAAGATATAAATTATAGTATTGAGCTAGCCTTACTGCAGCCGCCGAATCTCCGTCGAATGATTTGGATTCCAAATCATGTTTCTGCGACTCAGTAAGATAAAATTTGTTCGCAGGGGTTGTTGGCATATATGTTGCGCCTTCTATTTCTATTAACATTGAGAGAAGAATATATATAATAAAACGTATTATTTTCATATACTATACCTTTCATTCTGCGACACTACCACCACCTCCTTTAGGTAGTGTGGCGTTCCATGGCTTTTGATTATCCATATCCGGTTGATTTGGATTATCTGGGTCTCTCGGTGCGACTATCATAGTGCCGTCAGGATATATCCAAACTAAATCTGTAGGAGCAAATACTGTCGTTCCTAAAATATCCGCAACTTGCTGGGCGTAATCCCCAGATCCGACATTACACCCGATCAACCAAACCGGTTTATCGTTATATCCTGGTGCGGATTTAATCATATTTGCTAATTCGTTTGGAGATATATACTTCCCATTTTGGGGATCAGAACGATAATCATATAAACCGTTCTTATTCCCATGCCCTGCAACACTGACGCCGCCAGTAACAATTTTATTGGCATTTAGGTACAAACTATCAGATTGATTAAACAAGTTTATATCCAAACAACCAAGATAATCTATTATACTAATAATGTTATTACTGCAGTAAATAAAATTATTCCAACCTATTGGATACCCTATTGGATCCTGAGATAGCCATTTACCCATGTCGGCACGGTAGTTCCTAAAGAGAAACGCGTAACCCAAGTCTTCAATATAGGGTTTACCTGTAAAGAACGATGAGTTATCGGAACTATCGGCTCCAAAGCTCGTCTTGTCAATAGCTGAATAGCCATTCTTATCTACTTTCCCTAAGCTTGTTCCAAGCATATCCGTAAATATAGCTTCGGTAGTTTCGCCGCCTATTGCTAATATCGGATTGCCGCCTCCTGCGTGCGGTTCGTTTATATATTTTGTGCCGTTTCTTTCAATAAGCGCCAAGCCGTCCCACTCAAAGGTTTCAATGCCGTTTTCTCGTACAACTTTTGCAAGTTGGTTATTGTTGTGGTATTCAAAACGAGCAAGCTCTTTGCCGTCTTTACTAACTCGTATTACCTTGTCTAACCAACCGTATTCATAGTTTTTTTCTCCCTCTTTTACAAGCCGACCGGCTGCGTCATATGCATAGTCGGTAATTTTCCCGTCGGGGCTTACGCTGCTTGCAAGCTGGTTTGCGGCATCATATGTATAGGTTGTGGTCTTCCCGTTAACCGTCTTTTTTAAGATATTGCCGCTTGCGTCGTAGACATATTCTTCTACGGCGCTTTTGCTTTCCATATCTATTACGGCAACTAGTTGGTTTTTGGCGTCGTATTTATATTCCTGCAGTTTGCCGTTGGCAAGGCGGGAGGTTATCTTGCCGCTCTTTGAGTAAAAATATTTTAGCTCGGAAAGGGTTTTCCCCTCTTTATTAAAGAGAGTCTTGCTCTCAAGCTGCCCAAGCTTTGTATATTTAAAGACGACTTTATTCTCGTCTATAATTTGTTCGGCAAGTTGGTTTTTCTTGTTGTAAACATACTCTACGGTCTTTCCGTTGGACTGAGTTTTTACCAGCCTGCCGAACTTGTCGTAGGTATTGTATTCGTCAAGAGTCTCGCCGCCCTTAGTTGTTATGCGGCTAAGGCGCTTGCCGTAATTGTCGTAGGTGTATTTTGTGAGGGTTTCGCCCTCAAGCTTTTCTACAAGCCTTCCAAAGTGGTCGTATTTAAATTTGGCAACTGCCCCGTTCTTTGACTTTTCCACGAGCTTGCCCCAAGTATCGTACTTCAACTTTTCATTTTCGGAAGCTCCGTAGGATATGGAGGAAAGTCTATCCATATCGTCATATCGGTAGCATAAAGAACGGTCTACGGATCCGTTTTCAAACTTGGAATCAACCTTGGAAAGCCTGCCGTATTGGTCGTAAACATTTTGTGTTATTTGACCAACTGCGGTTCTTCTATAATCCAACCCGTATTTGTTCCACGCAAACTTTATTTCATGGCCATTCTGATCTATAACCTTGCTAAGCTTTCCGACTACATCGTATTCGTATCCAACTTCTGTTGAATCCGGGAATATTTCCTTTGCGATCCGGCCAAACTCATCGCGCTCATACTTCTTCTCAAGCCCATCTTGGTCCTTATACGATACGGTAGAACCGTTTTTGTCGTAAGAAATATCAATGGAGGAAAGCGTTTCTCCCTCAAATTTAGAATAGCTTTTATACGGGAACCCGAGTTTGTCGTATTCGGTATAAGAAATAATCCCATTGCGCTCCCTTGAGATTTGGCGGTTGTATACGTCGTATGTATAAATTGTTTCGGTTCCAAAAGTATCCACCGTCTTTGAGGGATAACCAACCTATTCCACAACCTTTGGTATTGACCCAAAAAAAGACCGCCTCTTTGCGAAGCGGTCAAAATGGTGGCCGGACCAGGAATCGAACCAGGGACACAAGGATTTTCAGTCCTCCGCTCTACCAACTGAGCTATCCGGCCAAAAATTGAAGTTCTTACTTCATTTTAAATATGCCAATATGTCAATATATTTTTTCAACTTTTTGCACTCTTCTATTATTCTTTTTACATTTTGGCTTGTACCGAATTAATCCCCACATTATAACTTCCCCACTTCTTAAATATTTACTTCTAAAAAAAATTCTTATGAATTTATACAAAATATTCCTCTCTTCCATAATAACTATGCTTTGGGGGACAATGGCATCGGCAAGCCCAGATCTCCCCGAAACGCTAAGACCCCTCGCCGAGTCTAACGCGCGGCTCGGCATGCCAAATCTGCTCGAAAAACTCAAAGCAGGAGAACCTGTAAAAATTGCGTATCTCGGCGGAAGCATTACCGCACAAAACGGGTGGCGAGTGCTATCGCGCAAATTCATACAACGCAAATTTCCCAATGCAAAAGTTGAAGAAATAAACGCCGCTATCGGCGGCACCGGCTCAGACCTCGGCTGCCTGAGAGTCGGCGCAGACGTCCTCTCAAAAAAACCGGACGCCGTTTTCGTGGAATTTGCCGTCAACGACGCACACCAACTCCCCAACACCATTTTTAGAAATATGGAAGGCATTGTGCGGCAAATCTGGGGAAAGTCAAAAAATATTGATATATGCTTTATATACACCATCACTGAGAATAATGCGCAAGAGCTCAAAGACGGCAAGATGTCGCGCTCCGCAAGCGCAATGGAAGTTCTCGCAGACTATTATTCAATCCCGTCGATTCATTTCGGAAAGGCTGTTGCAGACGCGCTCGCCGCAAATAAAATCACAATGAAATCCGATTCGCCCGTAAAATATGTCGATGGAGAATCGCTCGATGAAACGTCGAAAGTTTTACTGACTCCCGACGGAAAAATTCCATTTTCAAAAGACGGCGTCCACCCATATCCCAATACCGGACACTTGCTTTATGCGGGATCTTTTGCGCGCTCTTTTGAAGAATTCTCAAAAATGCCAAAAGATTCGGACGCTCTCGATGCGGCGCGTTCTAAACCCGCCGCCGACAACCTGTCGCCCACCAACATAAAAACTATTCCCTTCGCAGCCGCCGAGCTTTTTGGAGACACGGAAGATCTATCTTGGGACGCCCCAATAATGTCTAAAAGTTTTTCGGAGCGCGCACCATTTAAATTTAAAAAGTTTAAGAAAAACTCCGGATTCAAATTCGATTTCCACGGCAGAAAACTCGTAATGTACGTCCTTTACGGCCCCGGAGGCGGAGAGGCAACGGTCTCGACAGACTCGCAGGCTCCGCGCAAAATAAGATTCTTCGACGGATATTGCTCCTATTATAGAATGATGCCCATTTTAATTTTTGAGGGCAACGACGGTCGCCACATCGTGGAATTCAAAATGTCAGATTCTAAAATAGACAAGGGTTCTATTCTATTGCCGTCCCACAAGCAAGATTTCGATAAAAATCCAAAAAAATACGAGCCCGCAAACGGATACGCATGCTGCCTATACGTGGTTCAATAAATCGGGATAATACAGCCCACGTTGTTCCGGTTTGATGCTTCTGGTCGCGGAGGGCAAATATGCCGCTTGCAAATACATTGTCCCTCAAAAAAAAGAGCTTTCGGTTTAATGCGAAAGCTCTTTTAAAATCTACCGGCGCTGCGCCAAGTTAAAAGAATTTTTTGTAAAAGGGCTGCGAAGATGATCCCTTATTGTTGTCGTCTCCGCAAAGCACTGCAAATTCTTCGAGTTTCTTGCGCTGTTCGTCGGTTAGGCGCGTCGGAACCTCTATGTTTATTCGCACGTACAAGTCGCCGACTCCGCCGCGCAGGCTCGGCATTCCCTGTCCTTTCAGCCTCATCAGCGCTCCCGGCTGGGTTCCGGGTGTTATTTTCAATATCGCCTTTTTGCCGGTCAACGTCTCCACTTCAACCTGCCCTCCAAGGGCGGCAAGCGTAAACTTTACGTTTATGTCCGTGTACAAATCGTTGCCTTCGCGCTCAAACATCGGATTCGACGCAACTACTATTACGACGTATAAATCGCCGCTCGGTCCGCCATTGTATCCTGCGTTGCCTGCGCCGCTTTTTCTAAGCCTCGAGCCCGTATAGACTCCGGCGGGAATGTCTATCTTAACTTCATTGCGCTCTTTTATGCGCCCCTCGCCGCCGCATCTCGGGCATGGATTGTCAATTACAGTGCCGGTACCGTGGCATGTCGGACAGGGCTGGCTGAATCTTATCGGCCCTTTTGCCATATTTACGCGCCCGGTCCCGCCGCACTTTGGGCAAACCTTGCGGCTCTCGGCGCTCTTCGAGCCGGTTCCCTTGCAGTCAGGGCACTCCACGAGACGGTTGTACCTTATTGTGCGAGATGCACCCTTTGCAGCATCTTCAAGCGAAATCTCCAACTCGACGCTTATGTCGGACCCGCGCTCGGGCGCATTGACGTCTTCCTCATGCATTCCGCCGCCGCCCATGCCGCCAAAGAAATCATAAAACGCTCCGCCGCCCCCGCCGCCGAATACTTGGCGGAATATGTCGTACGGATCTTGGAATCCGCCGTACCCGGCTGCGCCGCCGCCCATGCCGCCCTGCGTGAACGCGGCATGCCCAAATTGGTCGTATTTAGCGCGCTTCTCTTCATCGGACAATACCTCGTAAGCCTCGGAAACCTGCTTGAATTTTTCCTCGGCCGCCTTGTCGCCCGGATTGTGGTCCGGGTGGTATTTTAATGCGAGCTTCCTGTACGCCTTTTTTATCTCTTGGGCTGTCGCATTCTTATCGACTCCCAATACCTTGTAAAAATCTTCCGCCATAAAAAGCCTCTATTTCTTCTTCGGCTTGCCGCTCGAAACAACAACGCTCGCGGGGCGCACAAGTCGCCCGTGTATCTTATATCCCGCGCGCATAACCTTTATAACCTTGTTTTCTTCGACAGTATCGCTCGGAGAATGCGATACGCACTCTTGCGTGTTTGGGTCAAAATCTGCCCCTTCGCCGGAAATTTCTTCCACTCCGTAGTTAGAAAGCACTTTCTTTATTTGCGAATACACCATTTCGACTCCCTGCAAGAGCGTCCTTGCATCATTTGACGTCTTTGCCGCCTCTATCGCCATCTCAAGATGGTCCACCGAAGGTATTAGCTCCTCTATCAGCGGCTGTACCGCAAATTTTGCAAGCTCCTGCTTCTCGCGCTGCACCTTTCGCCTGTATGTATCCAAATCGGCAAGAGTGCGCATATATAAATCTTTATTCTTTTCGGCCTGCGCCACGGCATCGTCCAAACGTCTCATCAAATCTGTTGCGTTCATCGCCTGCTCTTCCGCGCACATATCGTCGGCGGCGCGTTCGGCGTCGGTTTCCGTGGCCTCGCGGCCGGGTATCGGTTCGAGTTCGGGCGCGCGAGCCGATTCGAGCGGCTTCAAGCCTTCTTTTCCCAATTCCGCTGAATCCTCATTTGCGCCCCGGTTATTCTCGTGTTTATGCTTCATGGTTTAACTTAAATTTTATTTATCGTAAAATATGACAATTCTGTTAGCTAAAAAGTCTCATATTTTGGCGTATTTTTCAAGCGCCTATTTCTCCGCCCGACTTTCCAACCACTTCAAAGCGCCGTCCAAGTCGGAAAATCCGCCGTCGAGCTGCGCCTCGTACGCCTCTGAAAGTATATCCTTGAATTTTGCCGACGGAACCATGCCGCGCTCTATGAGATGCCGCCCCATCAATATCGGCGCAGGCGCGGAATCGCGCACGCTAAGCTCGCGCGCCCTCTCGGAAATCCATACACCCTGCGGCGAGTCGCCGGGCTCTATCGGAGGACGCCCGTTGCGGTCCGCGGAATCGACCCTCACAAGCCTGTCTATCCGCTGCACTTTCCGCGCAAGCCTCCGTATTGCGGAGTCCCCCGCCCCGCTGCGCCATAAGTCCAAAACCGCCATATGCCGCTCCACTAGCACGCATACCTGCTCTATCAGCGACTTCTCGCGCGTCATTCTGCCTAAAAATTTCAGAGTTGGCTTCACCCCCAGAATATCGTGCCCATAAGAATGTATCTTGCCGTCGTCCCCCCTCTTGGTGCATAGAGGCTTGCCCAAGTCGTGGCAAAGCACGGCGAGCCCTACTATTAAGTCTTCGCGCTCGTCGCCTATCCTTTCTTTCGCAAAATGGTCGAGGCAAAAGCCAGTATGCACAAACACGTCCCCCTCGGGATGCCATTGGGGATCCTGCGGGCACCCCACGCATGCGGCAAGCTCAGGGAAATATTTCACCCAACCGCAATCACGCAAGAAATTCAATCCGTCGGATATTTTTATACCTTTTAAAATTAGTTTCTTCCACTCTTCAAACACCCTTTCAGGCGCCAACCCGCCAAACGGAATCTCCGCACACAACGCAACTGTCTCGGGCGCGGGAACAAGTCCGAAGCGCGCTATGAACTGCATCGCCCTGAGCACGCGCAGAGAATCCTCCGCAAATTTGCCGGACGTATGGCGCAATATTCTGTTTTTCAAATCCTCCCTTCCGGAATACGGATCGACAATCTCTCCGGTCAGGTAATCGCACAGCATTGCGTTTATAGTAAAGTCTCGGCGCGCACATGCGTCCTCTACGGGCAAAAACGGGTCGCATTCAATTTCAAACGACTTGTGCCCTTCGCCGACTTTGCGCTCCCTCCGCGGAACGCTCACGTCTATATCGTACCCTTTAAGAATCCAAACGCCAAAACTTTTGCCGACTACTTCAAACCGAAAGCGGCGCGACAATATGCTTTCTATGCGCTCGGGTTCAAGACCATAGATTTCCATATCTACGTCCTTCGGCGCTATGCCAAGCAGGGCGTCCCTCACGCAGCCTCCGACCAGATACGCCCGCCCTCCTGCTTCTTTTACGGCAGAGCTTATCCAGCGGCAGGCTTCGGATTCGCGTTTTGAGAGTTTTATCATCTTATAGTTGCTCCGCGTTTGACGGCATTTTTTTATTTTGGAAGAACCGCGCGCATTTTGTAATCGGATTCTTTTATGCTCCTTCAGCGCCTCATTTTTATCTGGCGGACTTGCGCGCATAAATTCATCGGCAATCGCGCCATTGCAATGAAAACTTCTTCCGCTAAAATCCGACAGAAATAACGCCGACTGCGCGCAATTTAAAAAAATTCGGCGCGAATTTACTTTTGAAGTATTATTTTTTGGAAGACTCGCCTCGGCAAAAAATTTCGGCGCTAATTACTTTATGTCGTAAACGAGCAATTTGCCGCCTGCGGGCTTCAAGTAATTTTCGACAAAATTTATATGCACGGGGTGCGATGAATAGCGTTTAAGCCCCTCTTCGTCGTTTTCAAAAGCGACAACCAAGGCTACATCGAAAAAGTCGTCTACAACAGGGCGCTCGCTCGGAACGGGCTCTCCGCAATGAAAAAATTTAACGCCGTCTATCGCGCGCAAAGTCTCTACCCCCTCGCGCAACAAGGATACTTTGTCGGCGTTTCTCGTCCTAAAAATTACTACGTGTGTAAGCATTTTCGTAAAAATAAAATTGAGCAATTATGCCAAAGATTTTTATTTTCCAATCCTTGCGTGAGAAAAATTTAATCCTTGGCGGAAATTTTAATCGTGTGGATTCCGCGTATTGGCGCGCCCTTGGCATCCAGCAATTTTACCTTTTTACCATTGCGGGATATTTCGATATTTTGCGCGTCGGTGACGTCCAGATTTATTTTAGTTTTATACTTAAACTCTTTTTTCTCTCCCGCGGAAATGGGCCCCGAATAAATGGGATTCTTGGCATCGCTCGGATAGTATAGCCTGATATACGTGTCGTTAATTGCAGCTATAGCCAATGAATACTCTTTCGCAGCAGTTGCGCCGGCCGTACCAGATCCGGAAACGGACTGTCCGGACGCCGTTGTTGAAACAGGCGAATCCGCCATATTTATATCGGGGTTTTCCTCAGGCGCATTGGGGCGCACGAGTGCCGAAATTCCAAAAACAATTACCGCCACCGCCAAAAGAACCCCAACAAACACCGCGCCGAGCTTTATATACTTCATTTGATCCTCGGGAATCGAATCGTCCGATTCTTCAAGAGAGGTGTCGTACCGGGAGTCCATAGGCTGCGGGGGCTCCACGTCCTTTGGAGACGCCGGCGCAATGCGTTCGAGCAGGTTTTTCGCCTTGCGCGAATCCCCTCGGCGCGAGGCTTGCAGAGCCGCATACTCCGCAAGAATTTCGTCCACATTAAGCTTCAAAAACGATGCGTATATCCTCAAAAATCCGCGCCTGTAAATTTCCGGCAAATTGAAGTTGAATTCGCCAGACTCCATATTGGCTATAATATCAGTGCGCAGGCGCGTTTGATCGGCCACGTCTCTCAAAGTATAACCCATGGCGTTTCTTGCCGCCGATAATTTTTCTCCCAAATTTTTCATCGCACATAAGTCAATTATCCCAAAGCTGTTTTTGCAACACCAAAAAAGCGTGTTTGGCATATTTTTTGCCCCACAATCCCCGCCTTTTTTAATCCGCGCGCCAGCGATTTTTTTTCACTCCGAATGCGGGGGCGGAAAGCAGTTTTTCGCACTCGATTTTTAAATTCTCCCATCTGTCCCAGTCGATATCTGGTGCAAAGACTATGCATCGCATTAGGCTCTCCCATTCGAGAATCGCGCGTTCGATGTCCCCGCGCGACAAAGTCGGCGTTTCAAAGGACTGCGCGCTTCTGCCACCGCGTATCTCGCGCACTATTTCCGACGCCCCGGCCCCGTATTCGGTCGGAACTCCGCCGCGAAGATACCCTTTTAACGTCGCACCGAATGTCGCTATGCGGCATAGGTCCGCCATGCGGGTTGACGACTCCGCCTTTATTTCCGACAGCGCAAAACGCCTTCCCGCCCTAAGGTTCGCAATATCAAACGATATGTCTTCGATTGCATACGAGGCGTCCTCTAGCGCGGCGGCTATTGCCAACCCTTCGCCTTTGGAAAAAAACGAAAATATCTTTCCGCGGCGCGTCAGCGCAAAATCTTCGCCTATCAGCCCTAGCCTCTCCCACACACCCACCGTAGAGCCGCACTTGCCGAGGTTCTCCTTAAATCCGGCGAGCTTCCCAAAATCCCACTCGCCCGATACATCGACCAAACGGACGGGGGGATTAAAAAGCCTTCCTCCGAAAGAATCCGAGAACACCTCCAAAACAGCCCCGGATATGTCAATCCGCGCGCGCAAAATATCCCCGCAAATATCCATTCCGCTGCACTCCGCGCCCGCTAGCGCGCTTTTTATATATTTTGGAAGGTTTCTCCTGATATTTTTAAGGGTCAGAGTTTTTTCCGAAAGCGGATTTCCGGGAATCCGCGAACCGCACGCCTTCACAATCTTAGACAGCGCGCGCGTCGCCTTCCACTTCGACTCTGAAGCCTTTGCCACGTCGATAGACAGCCCATACCTGCCGTCAGCAAGCCTGCAAACTGCGCCCTTTTTTAGCTTTTTTACGGCCTCCGCGCAAGAATCAAACCTAACCCATTCGTCCGCCGCGCGGTACAACGTGTCGCCGACGCGCGCCTTGCACGCAGGCTTGCGGCGCTCCCACAATTCGCGCGAATTTAATATTTCAATCCTCCCGCCGACCCCCGCTCCCTCCTTTGCGGCAGAAGCCTTAAAACTGCCCTCCGCACGCCCAAAGCCGAGGTCCGGCGGATTCTTTGTAAACAGGCGCCTGCAAAAGTTTTCGGCGGCCTTGGCGCGCGACTTCGCGGAATTGCCCGCTTGGTCCATTATCCTTAAAATTGCGGGCCAATCGGTGAAATCGAGGCGCTCCAAGAAAAGCGGCTTAGCCTGCTGCAAAGAGGGCTTCCCCGGAATTGAAATTGCGTAGCCAACGCTGTCCTTCCCGCGCCTTCCGGCGCGCCCGTACATCTGCAAAAGCTCGTCGGGCCGCAAGAGCTTGGCGCCGTCGGAAGTTTCGTATTCGCGGTCGGCTATTATGACGCTCTTCATTGAGAAATCGACCCCCGCGCCGAGCCCGGTTGTCGATACCACCGCCTTTAAAGCGCCCTCGCGCGCGTACTTTTCCACAATTCCCGCTCGCCTAAATGCAGTAAGCCCGCTGTGGTGGTACGCAACGCGCCTCTTTAAAAGCCTTGAAAGCCCGCTCCCCGCGGCAGATTCTATCTCCCGCGGCAGCTTCAAAAAATCGCGGCACGGCAGCTCCGCCGCGAGCGATTCTGCTATCGATTCGGCGTCGCGCCTCTTCGGGGCGAAAATCAAAAGCGGGCACATGTCGGATTCCGCCGCCCTCTGCACTATCGTAGGCCAAAAGCCCCTCACGCCGCGCGCCGATATTTCCGGCAGCGCCGCAACGCAGACCTCGTCTATAGGCACGGCGCGCTCGTCGTGGCGGACAAGGCGCGCGTCGCGCCCAAGCCGCCCTAGCCATTCCACAACAGACTCCGGATTTGCGACACTCCCGCTTATCAGCAAAAGACGGCATTCGGAAGGCAGCGCCGCCACTGCGGTCTCGTAGGCGGCCGCGCGCGATTCGTCGCACAAGAGCTGGTACTCGTCTATTACAAAAAGTCCGTCTATTTTTCCGGACAAAATGTTTTGCCGCTGCGTTTCGAGGGTCGCAACAATTAAAGGAGCGTCGGGGTTTTCAAGCCTGTCTCCCGTGGAAATCCCGACGCGCCAGTTCTTGGATTTCCACTGCGCGTATTTGTCGTTTGCAAGGGCGCGCGTCGGCACAGTGTATGTAGCTCTGCCCCCGTATTGCGAGAAAAAGAGCTCAAATACAAATGTCTTTCCCGTGCCCGTCGGCGCATGCAAGACGACATCGCGGCCTGCCTTCATGTGCGCGACCGCCTCTGCCTGCCAAAAGTCGGGTATCCGGAAAGCTGTCCCGAATTCCTCCATTTCAAGGCCGTCCGCTACACGCTCCTGTAAGCGCTCTCTACAATCCCGACGTACATCTTGTGGAAGTTGGAGTCGGCGTACCACTTATCCAAAAGACCTTTGTCCTCAAACGAGCTCGCGTCCATCATTTGCGAATACGCCTTGCGGCACTCGAATACGAGCCTTGCCTCTTCAAAAAACACTCCGCCGTTTCCGGCAGGCGCTGGCGTGAGCCCTGCGAGTGCCGTTTTGTCGCAATCTCTTCCGGAGACGCTCCCGCAAACGCGCAAAGCCTCCCGGCGCGACTCAGGCAGGACGTTTACGGTAAAGCATTTCGATTCCTCCATAAATCCGTATGTATAACGCGTGGGACGCACAAACACAAATATTGACGGAGCATTCCACATGAAGCCGAAAGCCCCCCAGCTTGCCGTCATCATATTGTATTTCTCCGGAGTTCCGGCGCATATTAAAAGCCAATCGGAACCTATCAATTTCGCCGAATTTTCATTCAAACTTCTTGGGTCTATTTTTTCAAATTTCATAATGGAAAGTTTTGGGCGGGCAACGCCGTTGTCAACAGATAAAGCCGAAAATAACGCCCGAATGTTCCGAATTAAAAAAATGTTTTTTTGATTTTATAAGCGCGGATTCAATCCGCTCAAAAATAATCAAATTCCGATTGCTGTACGCTCTTTTAAAAATGCCGCTCTTTTCCTGTAATCATACTGCATTTGTCCTTTACCTCTATATATTATAACAATTGCCCAATGCAAATTTTGGGAATGTCACAATAGAAGCGCGTATGCCGCAAAATTTTTTCACCGCCTACACGCAAGTGAATTTGTTTTGCGAAATCGCAAAAAAAATTGCTTTCAATTTATAGAGAGAAATCCTGCGCGCCGCCAATCAAACAACATCTATTTGTTGCGATTGATGAAAAGTATTTTTTACCCCAAGTCGACATACAACAAAAATATTCAATTGTGCCATACAAAATAAAATTGCCGGCAACCCTCGTTTGCACGCTAATATCCGAAATATTATTTTAATCCCTAAAAAAAAGGAACCATTTAAAAATCCGCCGATTTTTTAGATAAAAAAGGGGCGGGACAAATATCCCACCCGATTTAATACAGCGCATTTACTTCCATATTGCGCCAATTTTACGATTATAATCCGCCACCTTCCGCCCCAATTTTTTGAGGAGCAGATAATATGCGCACGCACCTTGCGCGCGGATTTACATTAGTTGGCGGCAGATGCCCTCAAAACATTTTTGCGGACGGAAGCCATCAGGTAATTTAGATAGCGCAAAGGAACGTACGCCTTGTTGCCGTCAACAAGCGAACCCTTCGTATCTACTACGAGCACCCCCGACTTTACCTGAATCGAAATGCGCGCCTCCTGCCTGAGCTCGGAAAGCCTCGCCTTTATCGGGTTGTTTGTGTCGGTAACAACCCAGCCGCGCTCTTGGAGAGCAAGCAGAGTTGCGTTGCGAAGAACAGCTTCGGAACAGCCAAATCCGGAATATGTCTGGACCGTTTCGCCACGAGTCGCCATGGCGTAGCTTTCGTCGCTTATTATTGTGGAGCAGGACGCCGCGAGCAATGCCGCGGACGCAATCAATATCGCATATATTTTTTTCATAAAACTTTTGGCTGAAAGTTTGAACAAAATAGCAGCCGCGCGCAATCTAAATCGCACGCCGGCCATTGCAGAACCGCCAGCCCCGATTCAATGCCGGCAATTAACGCCACATTCGCCAGGCGGGCAAAATCATTCCGCAAATAAACTCTTTACCAAATATTAAAGAACGCGTCCAATGAATGAGCCGCCGCCTTCATTTAACCCCGATTGGCTTACAGGGCCACAAAGGCTGCGGCACTTTCTTTTATAAATATCGGAAAAATCCGCTCCTACTTGACCTCTATCTCAGTCGCGGGAGAAGCTTTTTTGAGAGATGCAATAAAGCCCTGCCCGGTTACAGACGTGTTTTTCGGGGAAACATATCCGTCCTTTACGAGAAAGAACTGCTTGTTCATAGAAGGCTTGAAAGAGTTCATCTCGTTGTTGGTAAACTCCCTAAAAAGGCCGTCGGTAAAATATATCGCGGTTATATCATATCCCGCGGGAATCGGAACTTTTGCCTTGTCGGAATTGAAAACAAAGAAGAACTTTTGCGTCTGCGGCTGAAGCGCGCCTAACCCGTTCTTGTCCATAAATGCGGTCGGAGACGAATAGGTTTTGCCGTCCCATTTGCGCTCGGAAAGAGGCGTGTTGTTGATGTTTTCCCAGACGGGAATGACCTTTGAGAGTTTTAGACGGGCTGGAACATCGCGGATTGTCTTGTAGTCGGGCATATTTCCAGTCGCGCCAGGGCGGCCGTACCAGTGGGTCCACGCGCCGTTTATGGCTGCGGTTGCGGCTATCTTGCGCGCATTCAGTTCGTCGTAAACATTCGGAGTAGAAGATGAAACTTGATTTTTCTTATACAAACCGCTCTTTGTCACGCGCGGGTCTTCGACGAACTCGGTTCCGCTCCCCTCGGAGCACACAAAGTCGGGCAGGTATTTTTTTGTCTCTTCAAGACCCTTTGTCTTTAAAAGATCCTCTTCAATATCCTTTATCCACCCGCCGTACACATTGTACGGCTCGACTATGAATTTAGAGTCGGGATTTTTCTCTTTGCGGCAGCGCTCAAACAGCCTGCGGTAAAACTCGTAGTGGCCGAGCTTGTGGGTCGGGTAGTCGTGCACAACGTCGGGATGCTTGGACGCCGAATCGCTCCCAGTCCAATATTTGATTGTCACCTGCCTGCCGTTGTTCATGGGAGCGCCTTCTCGCTCGCTCCAAAAATCGCCCTCGGCCTGCGGAACGTCCCACGCTATGCCAGCAAATTTAAAGCCGGGCGCCTTTGCCGCCATTCTGTCTATGCGCTCCATTATCCTGTCTATCGTGCGATCTATTATGCGCTTTTGCTGAAAATCGAGAATCCCGGAAAGCCTGTAAGGCGGCCCGAACCATCCGGTGGCTATATTTTGCGGAAAGGGCTTTGTGGCGTCTTTGAGCGCGAGTGTGGTTTCAAACTCGCGTATTTCCTCCGGCGTATATTTTTTTCTGATGTCAACCGTGCGGTTGGCAGTTCCGGACTCAGGAGTCTCGAGAAAATATTTCAAGCCGTCGATATTCTTGCAGTTTTCCATACCCCATTGATAGACTACATGCGTATATCCCATTTGGCGCGCATAGTCTATATTGTCCTGCGGAGAACCGCGCCAGCATATGCCGTAGAAATTGCGGTAATCGTCGGGCGTATAATTCAGTTTTTCCGAGTCTTCCGCTTCTGCAAAAACCGCCGGTGCAAACGGCAGGCTGAATATTGAGACAACCAAATATTTTTTTAACGATTTATTCATTCTTTCCATAATTCTCCTATTTCTGTTCCGGAACGAGATCCGCTATGAACCCCAATCCAGATATTGTCTTGTCTTTCGGTGAAAGCTCCGAATTTTCATATTTTATAAAAGAGTCGAGCATCGGCTTTTTTATCGGGTAATTTGCACTGCCCTTGTATTCGCGGAACAATCCGTCGGTAAAATATATTCTCGAAACAGAATAACCGTTTGGTACTTTTACTTTTCCGTCAGGAGTGTTGAACACAAAAAACAGCTTGTTCGTCTTGGGCTGCATTGCGTAAACTACGTCGCGGGAAATGCCCGCCGTAGGCGACTCATAAACCGTGCCGTCCCACTTGCGCTCGGAGAGGGGCGTATTGTTCAAGTTCTCCCAAACAGGAAGCGCCTTTACAAGTTTTATGCGCGCGGGGACGTCGCGTATGCTTTTAAAATCGGGCATATTGCCTGTTGCCCCCGGCCGTCCGTACCAATGCGTCCACGCCCCGTTTGCTGCGGCAGTCCCGGATATTTTTCGAAGGGTCGCCTCGTCAAATACATCGGGGGTCGTCGAAGCGACTTGGTCCTTCTTGTAGATTCCGCTCTTAAAGTTGCGTTCGTCCTCCACAAATTCGGTCGTATGGCCCTCCTCGCAGATAAAATCCGCAATGTATTTCTTAGCCTCCTCCAAGCCTTTTTCACTCACGAGCTTTTCGATGTCTTTCACCCAGCCGTTATACACGCGGTAAGGCTCGACTATAAACTTTGCGTTTGGATTTATTTCGCTGCGGCAACGCTCAAACAATTTGCGGTAGAACTCGTAATGCCCGAGCGCATGTGTCGGGTAGTCGTGCACTACGTCAGGATGCTTGGACGCCGAATCGCTGCCTGTCCAATACTTTATAGTCACCTGCCTGCCGTTGCTCATAGGCTTGCCGGGCTTGCCCGTCCAGAAGTCTCCCTCGGCCTGCGGGACGTCCCATGCGGCTCCGGCAAACTTAAAGCCGGGGCGCGCCTTCTCGATTTTCTTTATCCGCTCTATTATCTTGTCGACAGTAGAGTCTATCACCTTCTGCTGCTGAAAATCGGGTATTATTGTTATTCCGTTTGGGGGGTTAAACCAGCCGGTTGCAATATTTTCAGGAAACGGTTTTGAAGCGTCTTTCAATGCCGCAAAGGTCTCCAATTCCCTGATTTTCTCAGGAGAGTATTTTTTTGAGATGTCAACGGAACGCTGGTATGTGGCGTACTCGGGCGATTCAAGATAGAACTTTAAGCCCTCCACATTTTTGCATTTTTCCATGCCCGGCATATAAAAGAGGCTCGTGTACCCCATTTGCCGCGCATAGTCCACATTGTCCTGCGCGTTTCCCCTCCACGATATGCCGAAAAAGTTGCGGTAATCGTCCAATTCGTATTTTGGGGAATCGGCGATAGCGGCCACGGAGCACGCCGCCATGCACGCGCCAAGCGCGCCCCCCTTTATAATATTTTTCATTTCTATATTTAGCATTATGTTGCCTGATTTTAGCACTACTTTTCTTCGGCCTTCTTAAACTCGACGCAGTACGGCATATTTATGACGCCCGGATTATTGGGAATTATTTTCCCGTCTTTTATTTCCATTAGCGGCGGTTTTTTCTTTCCCCATTTATTGGTTTCGTTGGGAGCCATTCCCTCTAACTTTTCAAAGACGCCGCTTAGCGCCGAGATTTTATCGATTTCAAATCCCTGCGGTATCGGAATTGAGCCGTCCATAGTTATGAACGTAAAGTACACTTCGCCAGTCTCGGGGTGCTTTGCCCATATTGCAGATTCCGACATTCCCGCGGAAGGGGAAGAATACACGCCGTTTTCGTATTTGCGTTCAGATAACGGAGTGCCATTCAGATTTTCCCACACAGGCAGGAGCTTCGCTATTTTTAGACGCGCCGGAACATCTCTTATATACATGTATCTCGGGCAATTTCCCGTGCCGCCGATTCGCCCAAACCACGTGCTCCACGCGCCGTTCACGGCGGCCGCAGCCGCTATCTTGCGAGACTGTGGCTCGTCCCAAACATTCGGGGTGGACGACCCCGTGCGGGATTTGTCGAGAAGCCCGTTTTTAAACGCGCGCTCGTCGTCAACAAAACCGGTGGTTCCGTTTTCCTCCAATACAAAGTCGGGCATATATTTTTTTACGTCCGCTCCCTTGGATTTCATGAGGTCGGAATCCATATAGCGCATCCAGTCGTTGTAAACGTTGTATGGTTCGACTATAAATTTCACGTTGGGATTAAGCTCTTTCGCAACGCGCTCGCGCAACTGGCGGAAGAATTCGAAGTAGCCCTCGGAATAAGTTGCGTAGTCGTGCGTTACGTCGGGGTGTTTTGAGCCCGAATCCTTGCCGGTCCAAAACGACAGCGTTATTTGGCGCCCTTTGCGAGTCGCCTGTTCGGCGTCCCAAAAGTCGCCATACGGCTGGGGTACGTCCCAGCTGAATCCCGCAAACTTGAACTTCGGGTTCTGTTTCTGATACCTTTTTACGTTCTCAATAATTTTGTCTATCGTTCGGTTGATTACCTTTTGCTGCTGGAAGTCGAGCTGCACACTGAAAATAGTGGGCGTTGAAAACCAGCCGGTCGCGAGATTTTCAGGGAAAGGCTTCGACGCGTCTTTGAGCGCGCATGTTGTCTCCCACTCCCTTATCTGCTCGGGCGTGTACTTTTTTGAGGGATCTACATACCTGCGATATGTACCGTACTCGGGGGTCTCAATGTAAAAATACATTCCGTCGGAATCGCGGTTTTTAGGCATTCCCCCCATTGCCATAACATGCGAAAACCCCATGCGCTTCGCAAAGGAGATAACCTCCCCAGAATCAGCCTGCCAGCCGGCGCCAAAATAGTTGCGATAATCGTCCTTCTCGTATTTTATCGCCGGAGAAGGTGCCGCCTGCTCGGCCGCCGGCGCCGATGTTGACGCTTCCTGCGCAAATACCGCCGCGGCGGAAAAAATATAAATACTCGTTGCTTTAAGTGTGTTCATCGTCGTAATTCCCATTATTTGCGTTTCGGGCTATTTGTTAGCCGCCCCTCCCTTTTTAACCAAATGCGCTATGAACCCTGCGTTTACCACATACGGGCTCTTCGGGACTATCTTTCCCCTCTTTACGCCAACTATGTTTTTCTTCGCGGGAGGCGTTTTTATCTCCTGCCACAATCCGTCAACATGGTATATCTCCTTTACTCTATATCCCTCAGGAATTTTCACCTGGCCTTTGTCCGATAGAAATACAAAAAACAGTTTTTTGGTTTCTGGCTGTATCGCCCATATTACGTCGGGCGTCATTTCCGCAGTCGGGCTCGAATAGTTTTCGCCGTCCCACTTGCGCTTGGAAATGGGCGTACCGTTCAAGTTTTCCCATACGGCGACGGCGCGGTTGAGCTTCATTCGTGCCGGAATGTCCCTTATCGTGCGGTAGCCGGGATTGTTTCCGGTGCCTCCGGGACGCCCAAACCAACCTGTCCACGCGCCGTTTGAGGCGGCGGCCCCGGCTATTTTCCTGAGAGTCTCGTCGTCAAAAACATTCGGGGTTGTCGAGGCTACGCGCGTCTTGTCCAACAGCCCGTTCTCAAAGTTCTTCGGATCGTCGACAAACTCGGTTCCGTTACCTTCGGAACATATAAGGTCGGGCATATATTCGGCGCGCTTGTCGCCTTTTGACTTCATAAAATCCCAATCCATATAGCGCATCCAGTCGTTGTAAACGCTGTACGGCTCAACTATCCATTTCGCGTCGGGATTTATCTTGCGCGCTTTCTCAAATAGCCTGTGGTAAAATTCAAAATGTCCCTCGGAATAAGTCGCGTACTCGTGGGTGACGTCGGGGTGCTTTACGCTCGCGTCTTTGCCGGTCCAATGGGCGAGCGTCACTTGCGAGCCGTTGTCCATCTTCTTTGTCTTGTGCTCGCTCCAAAAGTCGCCCTGCGGCTGGGGTACGTCCCACGCAAAGCCCGAGAATTTGAAATCGAGATTGGCCATTTGTATCTTCTTTACCTTCTCGATTATTTTGTTTGTTATGTCCTCAATGACCTTCTCTTGCTGCAAATCCAGAGTCGCCGTAAAATGGTGCGGCGGCACAAACCAACCGGTTGCCATATTTTGGGGGAAAGGCTTGTCGAGCGATATTAGAGAGCATGTCGTCTCCCATTCGCGTATGACTTCCGGCGGATATTTTTTTGATATGTCTATCGTCCTCCTGTACACGCTGTATTCCGGAGACTCCATGACAAAGAACATTCCCTTCGAGAGCGGGTGCTTTTCCATTCCGCCTTTGTAATAAACGTGGCGGTAGCCCATCTGCTTTGCGTAGCGAAGGGTCTCGTCCACACTGCTTATCCAGCAAAGACCGAAAAAGTTTCTGTAATCGTCCATCGAATAGTTCGGAATATCCGGCGCCGCGCCTTTTGCAGGGACAGGCTTTGCCGCTTCGACTCCATTAGCGGGCTTCGCCGGCTCGTTCGCGTCCTGGGCGCACGCCGCGCATATTACAAAAGTTGACACGCACGCCGCGCATCTTATCAGCTTTTCTATTTTCATGTATATTGTCATTAATAATTACTCAATTAAACGCGCCTCCCCCAAAACGGCCGCGCAAGTGATTTATTGAATTTTGATTTTTTTGACAACGCTGTCAAGCCAACTCTGCAATACGCTCTTTTTAAACTTGTACGAATATTCCCAATGAAATATTTTATTGCTATGAAAAATAAAACGACATCGGCAATATTCGCACTCATAATATCTTTCACCCTATGCGCCGCTTCGGACAAACCCGATGCTGCAAAAGATAAATCAAACTGCGGCGAAAATCCGCGGTTCCAGTCTAAAATAGACCCAGAATGGCCGCAATGGCAAAAACGCTCATACAATTATGGCATGGATAAAACAAAAGTTCCCGTCCCGATATTCTTCGATGCCCCGATAGCGACAAACTCGACAATAATGGTGCGCGGCGGCGAAAATTTCAAAAAACGCTGGGGGCTTCACGTGTTTGAAGCGTATGCCGCCGACGACACCTCGCGAATAACAATGATACTCAACAAGCATTTTGAAGAAGGCATGCCCGTCGCCGAGCTCTATTATTACGCCTCCGCATACGGGCAAGGGCTAAACGCGTACAACTGGTTTAGAATAGGCTCGGACGTTCCATACCATTCGTTCATGTTTTCGCGCGACAAGGCAATATTTTATGGGCAGACCGAATTCCGCAACCTAATACGCCTCGACAACATCGGCTCAGCAGACCTCTCCGACAAAAATGTGGACTGGAAAGAGTCGAACAAGGAGGCTAAAAAGACAGTCAAACGCGAAGACTATCCCACTGAATCCACATACCGCCACGCTATTACCGCCGAAGGATATAAAAAAGAGGCAAAATATTTGAAGGCAAACGCGCTAAAAAAAGCCGGAAACGGCACGATGTTTTACGACAAAGACTACGACATAATAGTAGTAAAAGTCGGCGGAAAATGGAAAAAACTGCCCGTGGAGGAACTGCCGGAAGGCCACCCTTTAAAGGAAGAGAGCTCCGCGAAAGATTCTGCGGATAATAAATAGCCGCCCCGCTCATACTCCGCTTGGGGTTTGGAATATTTTGCCCCAAACCTCGGCATAGACAAAAATCTCGCCTATAATTCAGGCTTTGGGATATTTTGCGCTATGCCTCGGCGGAGGTCTTTATCCTCAACTATCTCGGCAACTCCAAGCTTTTTGACACAATGCCGCGCTCAGTTTACTTTCCTACGAATTCCGCAAATGCAACTTTGCATTTTTTAATTCTATGCGTCGGAAAAATAAAAAAACGTAAAAGAATTTTCCGAACTGCCGAAAATAGAGTATCATTGAATAAAATGCTCCCCCAAAATTGTTGCACCGCCGCCTTATAGAAAAAGCGCGCACGGCGCGCAATGCGCTTTGGGATAAAAAACGCCGTTTGTGCCTTTTTGCGAAAAACTAATATTTATAGAGTCCAATTTATTTGCGGCAAAGCGCCTCAAACATGCGGCGCAATATTCCTACACGTTTTCGGCTTCAACAAAAACTAAGCGGGTATATTTCAATACAAATATTTTAACGCCACTAGGCGCCCCTTTGAAATATGTCCGCCGCAGAAAAAATACTCACGCGCAAAAAATTTTTCTGTTATGCATCAGTTGCCGACGGGCAATTTTATGTCTTCGCGCGGCTTTCCGCCTTTTGAATCAATAAAGGATATATCGATTTCTTTAGAATTGGCGGAAACAATCATTAAATCGACGTTGGAATTGACCACGTTCGGGACATTTATACCGTCTTTGTCTGCCGGATATAACGGCAAGCTGTTCCGCTTGGGATTGAAAGAGTGCAAATGCCCGCTGAGAATCACGTCCGCGCCGGATTCGTTTATCAGCGGCATAAAAAGCTTCCTGAAATGGAGCGAGCCGTGCCAGGCTCCCCATGCCGGAGGAACGTGCACTATTATTATTTTTACAGGCGCTTTTTTGAAATCTTCGTTTTTTATCAATTCTGCGAACCACTCGGCTTGCTCCTGCCGGTATGCGTCAAAATTGGCGGTAGAAAAATATTCTATATCGCTGTCTGGCTTGTCCTCGCCGGCGTCGAGCATTACAAAGTATGCGCCGCCCCATTTGAAGGAGTAGTACGGTTTGCCTGTTGGAGTCGGGAAATATTTTAAAAATTCCTCGGAAAACTCCCCGCGAGACTCGTGGTTGCCGCGCGCAAAATAAACAGGCATTTCGCTTCCGGTAAATTTGACTATCTCGTCCATAAAGCCGTCGAATATCTGCCGCTCGGAGTCCATTCGGCTTACCATATCCCCGTTGAGGACAAGGAATTCTATATCTTTCGGCGCGCGAGAGAGCAAATCGGACAAGCGCTTGGAGTCCTCATGAATATCGTTAACCACCGCAAATTTTACCTTTTCCGACGAGTTTGGAACGGGACGCAGCAAGAATGGTTTTCCCCTATATACATCGCTTCCCGCATAGTCACCATAGACGACTTTCTCGCCGTCCCTCCCCGTCACCTCTGCAGAGAGCACCCTATATCTCACGGGCTTGGAGATATTTTTTAGGCGCACATTATGAACTGTTCCAATGAGTTTTTTCCCCATAGGAGAATTGAAAAACTTTGGCCGTTCGTATGCGTAAAAGTGCGTGCCGTCGTCCGGAGCCGTTTCCACCCACGATACCGCCGGACGGTTTGTAATCCATGTTATCACGGCTTCATCTCCGTAAAGAGAGTGGACGTACGGGCCGTATTTTATGGCGAACTTTTCCGCCTTCTCAGGCTTTTCCGCCGAAAATGCGCAAACTGCGGCGATTAAAAACGCCGCCATAGCAAATATTATGCGTTTCATAGGATAAAAAAATATATTCAGCGCTCGCGCGCGCAATAAAAAAAAGAACACGCCTGTTCATATTATTGCATGCCTTCCATCTATTTTACGCAAACCAACCAACAAAAAAGCGGCTCGAAGATCCACGCTCCAAGCCGCTTGGGAAAAATTCTGTTATTCAAAAAAATTAACGCCTGCGCCTAAACGCCGCAAGCACAAGGCAGAGCCCGCCAAGCAATGCAGCAATTTCGGCGGGTTCGGGCACCACAGTCAGCTGCAATATTGTGCCATCCGCATTAAACGCCAACTCGTATTCCTTCTCCAAACCTACTATCCCAAAATCCGTAGAAAGGTCGTCGTCGGGCGTCCCGTTTAGAGAAAATCCGCCCGCCGCGTTTATGAGATCATACGTCCCATCGCCTACTTCAAAGTCCGTAAAGTCGAAGTTTATTTTTCCACCCTGCGTCGAGCAGGTGCCAGTGGTTATCAGCTCGCTGCCTTCCACAAGCTCTGCCACCTGAAAATTCAGCACCCCAGCCACAACAAGATCTTTAGGCCCATTTTTATAATGGTACACGTTCAAATTCTTAATATAAGTATTGAGAACCGCGCCTAAGAAAACTTCCACATTCGCTCCGGTGACTTTATCAAGCGCCCCAGTTTCCTTTGTCCCGAAATTTACCGTTCCGGAGCATATCATTATGGGATGGTCAGCGTTGACTTGAAAAGTCGTTTGGGAGGCGTCGGCGGCGCGCACCACGCTTACAGTAGAATCGGCATTTTCAAGAACGACTTTGAATGTAGCCATATTATAAGTCACATTCGCATCAGACGTATCCTTAGAACCTAACGATATTGTCATATTCTTGCGGCCGCCGAACGAAAATACAGTCTGCAATCTCTGTCCGTTATACCAGCCTCCCATATCCATTATTTGGTTGGTAGAGGGCAATACTATTTCAAGGGGCGAACAACCCTCTTCTACTCCGGTAAATTCGCCTATGCCTATCCATGGATATTTATAGTCGTATCCGGGCATACTATCAAGAGGTGTTGGTTCCGTATTTACATAAAATCCTTTTTGGGTGCCATCGTGCAAATAAGAGCTAATATTTATGTTTGAGGTTCCGGCATCATAGTAATTAGAATAGTCAAGAAGGCTCGCGCCGGAATCGCCTTTAAAAATCAGGGCGGCGTTTGAGGCGGACACCATAGCTAATAGCGCAACATAGGCAAGGAGAGACCCATAAATAGTTTTCATATTTCAGATTAAATCGAATTTATTTTCAAATACTTATATGGTATTTTATAAATGTCAATAGCATTAAAATACTCAAACTTTTCAATATCATACTATACTTAATTAAATATTCAAAATTCACATATCTATTATTCATTTTGCAAACTGTATAATTAACACAAAAAAAGTTTAGCCGCACTTGGCTAAACTTTTTTACATTCCTTAATTTTTACCTAACGCCTGCGCGTCATTGCCGCATACCTGCCGCGCAAGCTCTAAATCTGGTAGTCTTCGCTATTTTGACCCTCTTTGAAAAGCCGCGCGTATGCCGCCGCTATGAAAGCCGTTAAAGGTATTGCCAATATCATTCCAAGTATTCCGTCGAGAGCTATCCCCCAGAAAAATACGGAAAATATTATGACTGTCGGGTGCAACCCCGTCTTGCCGCCCATTATCTTCGGCGTCAGAAAATACCCCTCCAACATCTGGACCGCCACAAACACGCAAAGCGCAAGCGCCACCGTAATCAGCCCGCCCCCAGGCTGGAAAAACGCAGTCGGCAATATTGTTCCCAGCCCGACTATCGTTCCAAAATACGGTATTATGTTTAACATTCCCGCAATAAATCCAAGCAAAAATCCAAACCTTACCCCGACAACCGTGAGCCCCAAGCCTATCAATACCCCCATTATGAACGCTATCAGCACCTGCCCCCTAAAAAATGCCGACATTATCGAGGCAAACCTGCGCGCAAAGAAAATCGCGTCCGCCTTCATCTTCGGGCTCATAAATTCTATATTATTTTCAAGAAACTCAAAAAAGTCAAAGCGCGACGTCAACATATAATACAAATAAATCGGCGCCACTGCAAACGCCGCCACAAAAGACGCAAACGAGACCGCCCCGCCGGTTGCGCTCGCGGCAGTCTTAAAAAAATTGCCCATATATCCGGAAACCGTCTCCAAAGAAAGATTTTTTAGCGCAATATCCTTTAACGCGGCGGTTTTTTCGGCGATTATATCCTTTAACTGGGGAAAATGCTCCACCATGCGCGCCGACGCCTTCGAAAACAAATCGGGCAGCGACGCCGCAAACGCGCATATCTCCGATATGAACGCCGGCAAAACCGCCACCAGCCCCCCCGTTATCACCACAACCAAAAACGCCATCATTATCCAGCACGCCGCCGTGCGCCCAACCCTGAGCCTATCCGCCATGAAATCCACTGCCGGCTTTAAAATAAACGACAATATCACCGCAAGCGCCAACGGCCAAATCACCGCCCCGAACTTGTCCAGAAACGCACCCAATATCTTAAACACCGCAATCGCGAATCCGCCTATCGCGCATATCGATAAGCAAAGAATCGCAATCCCCGCCACTTTTTGCTGGAATCCGTTTAACATTTGAAAAGAATATAATCTTTAAAAAACCGACAATGCAAACAAATTTATCAACCCCCAAAACCGCGCCGGCCCAGAAAAAACGCGAAGCCGTCGCCGCTGCGGCCAACGGGGGATTCATTGAGGTGCGCGGCGCATGCGAGCACAACCTCAAAAATGTGGACGTCGATATCCCGCGCGGAAAAATTGTCGCCTTCACAGGCAGAAGCGGCTCCGGAAAAACAACCCTCGCATTCGACACAATTTACGCAGAGGGATACAGAAAGTACATGGAAAGCCTATCCGCGGACGCAAGGAGGGCTTTGAGCCAAATTGACAAGCCGGCTGTCGGTTCAATATCGGGGCTATCGCCGGTAATCGCCATAGAGCAGATAAAATCCCTCGGCTCAAACCCGCGCACAACACTCGCCACCCTCACGGAAATCGCGGACTACTCGCGCCTCGTATGGAGCGTCGCGGGAGAGCAAAGATGCCCGCACGACGGCGGAAAAATATCACGCAGAAGCCTCGACGAATGTGTCGATGCAGTCCTCGCCCTTCCGTCCGACGCCCGCATTTATATCCTCGCGCCGCGCATTTGCGCACGCCCGTCGGAAATCAAGGACGAAGTAAAGTCGCTGAGGCAGCAGGCTTGGCAGCGCGCAAGGCTCGCGGGCGAAATTTTCGAGCTCGACAACCCGGCGGAGGAAAAGCGCATTTTCTCATCGCTTTCAGCCGCGAAAAAATACCGGCTTGAACTTGTCGTTGACCGCTTCACATCGGCATCGGCGTCGCGCGAAAGGGTCGCGGACTCCCTCGAGCTCGCGTTCAGGGAGGGAAGCGAATCCGCCGTGGCGCTTTACTCGTCCGAATCGCAAACGGCGGGAGAATTTAGGGAAATGCACCTGAGCTCGGCGCTCTCGTGCGAAATTTGCGGGGAGACATTCAAGGAGCTCAGCGTTCGAAGCTTCTCATTCAACCACCCTGACGGCGCGTGCCCGCACTGCGGCGGCATCGGAAGGGTAATGCGCACTTCCCCTGAGCTCGCCGTTCCAGACGACTCAAAAAGCGTGAGGGCGGGCGCCGTAAAAGCGTGGAGATACGGCGCAAAAAGCATGATTATAAAGCGGAAATCGATTCTCCGCCAACTCTCAGAGCAAATTCCGTTCGACATCAATACCCCGTGGCGCGACCTCCCCAAAAAAGTCCGCGACACCATTCTATACGGCGACCCGGAAAGAGTGTTTATGCTGAGGCTAAAACGCGGAAACTCGCGGCCCGAGCCTGTCGTATTCGGAGGGGTTCTCGCGGACGTGGACAGAATCTGCAAGTCCACTCCAAGCGACGCCCTGCGCGCGCGCCTCTCAATTTTCCAGACTTCCGTCACTTGCCCCGAATGCGGAGGGGCGAGGCTCTCGGAGCGCTCGCGGAACGTCTTTGTAGGAGGGGTTTCATACGACAAGTTCTTTGCAATGAGTGTCGATGAAGCCCGCGGATTCGTGGAAAAACTGCTTCAAGACCCAAAATATTCGCCCGTTCACGAAGCCCTCGAAGGCCTCTCGGCGCGGCTCGGATTTCTCGACAGAGTCGGGCTCTCGTACCTTACGCTCGACCGCGAAGCTTCTACGCTATCCGGAGGCGAAGCTCAGCGCGCGCGCTTGGCAACACAGCTCGGCATGAATCTCACAGGGGTCACTTACGTGCTCGACGAGCCCACAATCGGCCTCCACCCCGCGGACGACAACATGCTAATCGGCGCTCTCAAAAGCCTGCGCGATAGCGGAAACACTGTGCTGCTCGTGGAGCACGACGAAGCCGCGCTTAAAGCGTCGGACTGGATTGTTGAGCTCGGCCCGGAGGCCGGCGAAAACGGCGGAAGACTCGTCTTCAACGGGACTGTCGCCGACTGCATGAAATCTAAGGAGTCGCGAACCGGAATGTACCTATCCGGACGGGCGAAAATCGAAAGGCATTCCCTGCAAATGCCCCCGGAAAAGCAATGGATAGAAATTAAAAAGGCGCGCGAAAACAACCTTAAAAATATAAACGCTAAATTCCCCGTTGGGCTGTTTACCGTCGTATGCGGCGTGTCGGGCTCAGGCAAGAGCACGCTCGTAAACGAAATACTCGCAAAGGCCGCGGCGTTCAAGCTAAACGGCGCAAAGGAAATATGCGGGGCGCACGGGGGGATTTCCGGCCTTGAAAATTTCGTATCGTGCGTGAGGGTTGACCAGTCGCCAATCGGCAAGAGCCCGCGCTCGAACCCGGCAACCTACACAAAGCTTTTCGACCTCCTGCGCGAGCTTTATTCGCAATGCCCGGCAGCAAAAGTCCGCGGATATGGCCCGGGCAGATTCAGCTTCAACCTAAAAGGAGGAAGGTGCGAAAACTGCTGCGGAGACGGCTCTATACGCCTCGATATGCAGTTCCTCGGCGACGTGTACGTCACCTGCCCGAGCTGCGGAGGGAAGCGCTACAACCGCGAAACGCTCGAAGTCCGCTACAAGGGGCTAAACATCGCTGAGGCTCTAAACCTGACTGTCGATGAGGCAATGGAAGTTTTCGCCCCGCACCAGCGGATTATGGCAAAGCTTGAAACGCTTAGCAATGTCGGGCTCGGATACATAAGGCTCGGGCAAGCGGCAAACACCCTATCGGGAGGCGAAGCGCAGCGGATAAAGCTTTCTCTCGAACTCTCCCGCCGCCCGCGCGGGCACGCCCTGTACATTCTCGACGAGCCCACCACCGGACTGCACTGGGACGATGTCGATAAACTCCTACGGCTACTATTCGGGCTCAGGGACGCCGGGCATACGGTTATAGTAATAGAACACCACCCCGACTTTATAAGGCTCGCCGACTGGCTTGTGGAACTCGGCCCATCGGGCGGCAAGGACGGCGGAAAGATAATATTTGAAGGAACTCCTCAAAAGCTCGAAGGGGCGGATACGCCGACGGCGAAATTCACCCTGAACAAATGACGGAGTATTTTGTCAAAATGAAAACGAAAAAATATCGCCGCCGCGGCTGAAAATTCCGCGCGGAATTTAAAACAAAGGACTTATGAACTTAGTCGAATACGGAATCGACACGTCGCAGCTTAGGGAAATAACGCTTGCGGACAAACCTAAAATCGACTCCCTACTGTCGCTCGCGCCAAATTTAGGCTGTGAGAACTGCTTTACAAACCTGTTTGTTTGGAGGGGCATATATTTGCTAAAACTGCTCTATATTGCGGAAGACAGGGCTGTAATATACAATGGGCGCGACAAGTGCATATACTTCCCAATAGGGCGCATTCCAAGCCCGCGGGAGCTGCTTGAAATCCACCGCGCTTTCTCGGAAAACAAACTGCTCTTACCGGACAGCCGCATATACAACGTACCGCCGGACTATCCCGAAAAGTTCCCCGAAGCCCGGGCGATGTTCGACTTCGACGCAAACCCCGGCGAGGCGGACTACATTTACGACGTGGAAAAGCAGATTGCCCTCACCGGCCCTAAGCTAAGGAAAAAGCGCAACCACATAAAACACTTTACCGCGCAAAATCCGAACGCCTCCGTCGAGCCCATGGGCGAGTCAAACTTTAAAAGTGTGCTCAGGTTTATGGACAGCGAAGACGACAAAAAGCACCTATTCGCGGAGGAAGTTGCAATCGCAGAAGCGTTCGAGAATTTCCGCACACTCGGCCTGTACGGGACTGTCCTATACTCCGAACCCGGCAAAGTAGCGGCGGCTGCAGTCATGGGCCCGATGAGCTCCACCGCACATTCCGTCCACTTTGAAAAATCCGACAAACTCGTGGAAGGGGCGAGCCAAATGATTGTAAAGTGCGAAGCCCAATCCATACTCGAACACGGCGGAAAGTTCATGAACCGCGAACAAGACCTCGGCGATCCTAACCTAAGGCACGCGAAGGAATCGCTCGACCCGGATTTCATGTACGGCCGACTCGGGGCAAAACCCAGAAAGGGCGCAACGGCATGATTAAAATATTCGAACTGGACACCCACAGCCCGAAGTCGTACGCAGACGGAGTCGAAAGGCTCTACGAACTCGCAGGATGGTCGCCTTCGGGCGAAAGTTCCGAAAGCGCGGCAAGGGCGATTAAAAACTCGTATTGCGCCTTCGGGGCTTTTGACGGACAAAAGCTTGTCGGCTTCTTCCGCGCACTGTCGGACGGCGTTTCCGACGCGTATTTGCTCGACCTGTTCGTCGATCCGGAATACAGGGGCCGCGGAATAGGCGGCGAACTTGCCGCAAGAATTATCGCAAAATTAAAGGGAGACGGCATCGAATGGATAACCGCAATCTCAACTCCCGAAGCGAAAAATCTATATTTGCGAATAGGCAAGCGCATGAAAGCGCACGTCCCGATTCGCTTTTTGTGAAATCTGCAAAAACCGCCGCTAACACGCGCCGCAAAAAAAAGAAGCGTAGCAAACTTTTTTTGTGGGCGACTGCGCAATAGCAACATTAGGCGCAATTGAATGCCCAATTGCCGCCGCGCGTACTCCCCGACATTGAAGTTTGCCTTGCAAAGGCAGCAGGCTCATCGCGCGGAATATGCCTTGCAGCGGCCGCCGCAACACCCGTTTAATGCAATTAATCGCGCAAAATCTGAGGCAAAAAAGTTTGCTAAAATAAATGCTCTTTTAATTTTTACCAAGCTCTTCCCCGCAAGCGCCGCAAAAATGCGCAATACGCCGGAAGGACTTTTAAGCGCCGCCCCCGCATTCGGGAAACTGCGACTTACCGCCCAATCCAAATTTTTTATAACAGTAAAATACTTGCGCCAGTCAAAACACAGTTGACAAATTAAGAGCGTCTAATTCTATTAAAAAACTCTTATGCCCGAAAACCAACAAAAACTTTCGGAAAACCTCGAGGACTACCTCGAAACAATCTCGTCGCTGTCGGCGGGAACGGGGGCGGCGCGGCCGTCCGACATCGCCGCCGCAATGAGCGTCAAAAGGCCGTCGGTGACCGCCGCGCTCAATTCGCTCAGGGAAAAGGGGCTTGTAGAATACGAAAAATATAAACCCGTAACCCTTACAAAAGACGGCGAAGCCGTGGCTATGAATGTAAGGCGCAAGCACAGGCTGCTTAGCGACTTCTTCACCGGAGTTTTAGGCGTAAACGCGAGCGAAGCGGATCTCGCCGCATGCCGAATGGAGCATGCGCTCGAAGATTCAATAATGAGAAAGCTCGTAAAATTCCTCAAAGGCCGCGGAACCGGCATGTGCTCAGCCTGCCCAAACCGCTCGCCGACCTGCGAGGCAACTTGCCCGCACGCGATGCCGCTTAGCGAACTTTCAAAAGGCGAACGCGCGCTTGTCCTTTCCATAGACAAGAAAATCGGAAACCTCGCGACTTACGCCGGAATGGGCCTTACAATAGGCTCGACAGTTTCAATACTGCGCGTGGCGCCGCTCGGGGACCCCGTGATAATAAGCGTCCACGGCTCGGAAATTTCAATGAGAAAATCCCAGCTGCGAAACATTATGGTTAAGCGCATATAAAAATTTTTAAAACCAAGTTAGGCAAAACTAACATATGAAAAACGGCCATCTTAAAATACTGCTCGCCGGGAATCCGAACTCCGGAAAGACGACCATTTTTAACGAACTCTCGGGAATGAGGGCGAAAGTCGGCAACTACGCCGGCGTGACAGTTGAAAAGAAGACTGGCAAGTTCAGCGCGGGAGGCTTTGAAATAGAAGTCGAAGACCTGCCGGGCGTCTATACGCTATCGGCCTCCACAGCCGAGGAAAAAGTCGCCGCCGACGCGATTTCGGCGGGGGACTTCGACCTTATCGTAAATGTCGTAGATTCGTCCAATTTTGAGAGAAACCTATTTCTCACAATGCAGCTTGCGGAGATGAAAATGCCGATGATTGTAGCCCTAAACATGAGCGACGAACTCGAAAAAGAGGGCAAATTCATCGATGCGGCCTCCCTTTCTGCCGCGATTGGCTGCCCGGTGATTAAAACCACAGGCTACGACGCCCGCTCCGTATCCGGTCTTAAAAATTTCATTGTGGAAAACGCGCGCGCATGCACCCTCGCGCACTTCCCGTGGAAGGCCTCCGGCGACAATATCCTCACGAGAAAAATGGCGGAAATTTCCAGAATAATTTCCGATGCCCTCCCGCCGCCCTTCAAGTCGTACGCGGATTGGATGGCTGTGAGATTTCTCGAAAAAGACGCCTCAGTGACCGCCTCCATACGCGAAAAAGCCCCGCATATTTACGAAGCCGCAAAAGCCTGCGCCGCCGAGCTTGAAGCCCAGACGGACGAAAACCCCGGCGCGCTCGTGGCAGCGGCAAGGTACAAAATTATAGACGACATTTGCATGCCGTGCCTAAAAACCCGCGCCCACGCCCGCGCAAATGCTACAAGAATACTTGACTGCATATTTCTAAACAGGTTTGTAGGCATACCCATTTTCTTCGCGCTGATGTACGGCGTATTCGAATTTGTTTTTGCGCTCGGAGAACCGCTGATGGCAGTGCTTGAACATTTTTTTGCGGCGCTCGCAGGCGTAATAGGGGCTTCGTGGCCCGACAGCATGCCTTTCCTAAAAAAGCTCGTTATTGAGGGCGTCATAGGAGGAGTCGGCGGAGTATTCGTATTTCTGCCGAATGTCGCCCTGCTCTTCCTTGCGCTCTCGATTCTCGAAGACAGCGGATATATGGCAAGGGCGGCATTCCTTTGCGACAGGTTTATGCGAAGGTTTGGGCTAAGCGGCTCCAGCGTGATTCCAATGCTTCTTGGCTTCGGCTGCTCGGTCCCGGCCATTATGGCAACGCGCGCGCTAAAATCGCGAATGGAAAGGCTGGCGACGATTATGGTGATTCCGCTATTTAGCTGCGGGGCGCGCTTCCCCGTTTACATGCTGCTTATCCCCGCGTTTTTTGCGCCAAAGTACTGTGGCCCGGTTATGTTTGCAATTTATGTAATAGGCATCGCGGCGGCAATGGCGCTCGCAAAAGTTTTGCGCGAAACCGTCGTAAAAGGCGAAGACTCGTCGTTCCTGATAGAGCTGCCGCCTTACAGGCTCCCGAGAATTAAGACGGTGGCGCTGGAAGTATGGTGCAAAACCTACGGATTTATCCAAAAGGCGGGTACGATAATTTTGGCGATGTCCATAATACTTTGGACGCTCTCAACATTCCCGGAAAAGAAAAATTTTACGCAAGATTACGATGCCGCCATCGCAAAAATAGAGGCGGACACCTCCATCGACGCAAAAACAAAAGCTTCCCAAACGGCGCAAATAGAAAACGCAAAGCTAAAAGAATCGTTCGACTACACTGCAATGGGCAGAATTGGCAATGCGCTCGAACCGCTCTTTAAACCCCTCGGATTCGACAATAAAATAGTAAGCGCGCTTATAGGGTCACTCGCGGCGAAGGAGGTATTTATATCGCAACTCGGAATAATATACGGCTCGGGCTCGGGCGACAAAAATGCGGACGTTTCACTTCGGCAAAAAATATCTGCTGACTACAATCAAGCCCAGGGCATAAGCATACTTATATTTATATTAATGACAGCCCCTTGCATAGCGACTCTCGCAACTACTTACTCCGAAACTAAGTCGTTAAAAATGGCAGCTGCGCAATTTTTTGGGCTCGCACTGCTCGCATATTGCATGGCGTTTATTTTTTACAGGATAGCGCTGCTCGCATAGCGCGTTGTTGCTGTGGTTATGTTTTTTTGCAATATGACCACGTCTGAAAGGCATTAGTTTTTTAATTCTAAAACAAAAACCGCATTCTTATTTTATTATTAAAAAAATAAGGAATTTTTAGCCGTCGGAAAATATGTTGATTTTATTAAAAAAACGGCAAAAATACCTGCATAAATGCGAATAAATTATCTTTCAAAATAATACCTTTCGCTTTGGCTCTAAACTGCTTTGGCATGCTCTCAGCAGCTGAAAATACATTTTATTTTTAGGGAGACGCAACGGGATATCAAAAAATGCCAAATGTCGTCGACGCAGCAGCTTGGAGTACATCAAGAAGCGAATATGTACCGCCATCTGAGGGGACGAATGTCAACTCTACGGACGCGAATTGGGTAATAGACTACGAAGCGCACTTGCCCATAAGCATGCGCAGAGAGGGATACTATTACAATATAACAACCCCAACCCTTAACTTGGGTTCGATATCAATAGTGAACTTCAACTATAACACTATCGAATCATATTATGACTCTAAGGGCAATCTGATAACTGGCGACAACGCAAGCGCCAAAACAATGCTAATTTCCAACGCCAACAATGCATACTGGAATATTGGCAATTTTACGTTTACAGGCGGAACATCTTCGGCGACAGTAGTGTTTGGGTCGTCAAAATTCAATTCAACGCAACCTGAAATAACGTTAGGGAGCGTAAATATAGGCAGCGACGGGAAAAAGCAGATAATCCACGCAGACGCGCAATTTAGCGGCACAGTGGAAGTCGAAAGCGGAACTCTTATAATGAAAAGCTCAACCGCCCTCGGCAAACTAACTATGAGAGGCGGCGCATTTGGAGGCATCGACGGTGGAGTTAAAGTCTCCGGCGCAGACTGGTACGGCGGCGACATTATCCTTTACGGCACCGATGCGCTCAATAGCGAAATCGCCGACAAAATAACAGTTGACGGCAAACTTTCAAAACTTGGAGACGGCCCAATAGGAGTGGACTTTAACGGCTATGAAATATTATCCGAGAATATAGACAATGAAGAATTCTTCTACGAGCTATTGACGGCAACCGAACGCGAAGGCTTCTCCGACGACGCAAATGAAGATTTTTACGCGAAGAATCTTGAAAACTGCTTCGCAAATTTTGAATGGGTGGGCAATACGCTTACGGTATCGTTCGCGAGCGTCCCGGAACCGGCCGAAATAGGCGCTCTGATAGGGCTTTTAGCGCTTGCAATAGCGGCGCGTAGGAAAAGATAGCCCTATTTGCTGCGGAAAGCATTACTCGCTAACAAAACTTCAAAAAGCTTCGGTTAAGCCGAAGCTTTTTTTTGTTTCCCTAATTAATTCCCCCATAAAATATTTTTTCCATAAGCGCATATTAAACAAAAAATACGGAACTTGGCAAACATTGCACCCTCAGATTTGTTTTATATAAAAAACTCAATTTCAATACAAAGGATTGACAGATTCCGCACACGTATTTTTATGTAAATGTACGGTGCGCAACTATCGATACTTTAAGCGCCGCTTCACCAAAGGGAGGAAATAATAAACATGAGGGAAATACTGCTCGATACAGATATCGCCGAACTTCACATGCCGCTCATATTCGAATCGCATGATGAGGCTGTTTCCGAATTCGGGCGCGCATTACGCACAATGCAAAACCTCGGCGCCCAGATTGTCTGCGCAGAACTATTCGGGCCAAAGTGGGTGGCGGAAGCGGCAGGAAATATTTTGGAGGGAATACCGGCAAACCATATTTTACCGCTCCGCGAAAATGAGCTTCCGATTCTCGCAGGCGCCCATATTACCGCAATTAGAGGGACGCGCGCGAATTTTAACAAAGTAGGAGACTACTTTACCGCAACGTATGCGGCGGGCGGAATAAAATATTTTAGAAGCTTCGGAATAACGCCGGGAAAATCCGATGCTGAGGGCTACGGGGAAACTTTAAAAAATCTCTCGGAGATGAAGCGCCTGCTCGAAAGCGGAGGATATAAATTTACAGACATTGCAAGAACTTGGTTTTACAATTTTGAATTGCTCGACTGGTACTCCGAATTTAACCGCGCAAGAACTGAGTTTTTCCAGAAAGAAGGCATATTTAAAGCGCTGCTACCCGCAAGCACGGGAATCGGCGCTCCCAATCCCGCGGGAGCCAAGATTGAAAGCGGAATACTCGCCATAAAAAGCGACGGCACCAATAGATTTTGGGACGTGCGCGAGCTTCAATCCCCTCTGCAATGTGGTGCGCCCGAATACGGAAGCTCGTTTTCAAGGGCTGTGGAAATCGATACCGAATATTCAAGGCGCATAATAATATCCGGAACAGCAAGCATAGAACCGGGAGGAGCAACTGCTCACTTTGGCGATATTGAAAAACAAGTAGACCTCACAATGTCTGTCATAGAAGGCATACTAAAATCCCGCGATATGGATTTCTCCGACACGGTAAGAGCGATAGCATACTGCCAGCGTCCGGAATTCTACGCCGCCTTTAAAAACTGGTGTCTCAAACGCAATCTGGAGCTTCCACACTGCCCTTCATATAGCACTGTTTGCCGCGACGACCTGCTCTTTGAAGTTGAACTCGACGCCGCCAAAAACGGTAAAAGAAAATAGCGACTCAAAAATTCCCAAAACTTTTCCCCAATCAACTCTTCCCAAAGTAAATTTGCGGCTATCACTGTTGTGTGATATTTGTAGCCCATCATGGCTACACAAAGCAATTCAATCACAAACAGAATAATAATACGCGCCGACTCGCAAAATTCGGACTCTCCGAAAAACGCGCAGACTTCGCGCGAGATTTCGTTAAAGTCGCACGACGACATCGAATTTGCAATAACGCTCGCAAAATCCGGCGAGAGCATATCCGCGTCAGCCGTAGCGAGAGTATCTGTCGAGATATTCGATATTGGCGCAAGAAACGCGCCGTCGCCGCGAAGCGTAAAGCTCCTACTTTCCAAAAGCACTGAGGATATTTCCGACATATCCGACACTTGCTCCTTTAATGCAATAATAGAAGTTGCGGCGGAGGAAAACGCATTTGAAGCAGGCTCAAAATGGATTCGCATATGCGCATTTTCCCCCGAAGGGAAACGGACAACTTTCACGCAGGGCTGGATAAATATTGAAGAATCATTTGGAGATTCTCCGGCGGCGGAAACGGAAATTGTGCAGTCTTTTTTAAAAACGGAAGACGCGAAAGGTATTTTTTTACAAAAAGACAAAAACCTCTCGGATTTACTTGATAAGGCGGTTGCCCTCGAAAATTTAGGCGCGCTTTCCGCGGCCGAAACTCTGCAATCAATAGAATCCGCATGCTCGCAGAAAGCCGACGCCACCCACGAGCATTCGGAATATTTGAAAAAATCCGAAGCGCAAGATCTTTACGCAAGCGCCGAAAGTACGGAACAGTCGCTAAACGAAATAGAATCTGAAATAAACATTATAGAGGGAAATATAAATGCGGCAGAAAATACTATTACTGCAATAGAAAATAAAGTTTTAGATTCACACCTTTCCAAGCTTCCGTATGGCACTTTGTATTTCAACAACGCCAAACTCTTTGGGTCGAATTTTACGATTCCCAATTTTCCGTTCTCGATTTGCGCAACTGTGCGGGTTGATTCTTGGGAAGACTCAACCCAGGGAATTCAAACAATATTTCAGTTTGGAAACAACGGAACTGGGGCGTTATGGGGTTCAATATGTTTTAACAACGTAATAAACAATCCTACTATTCAGTTAAGAATTTCAAAAAATACAGACGGAACTCTATCATATTCAGAAGTATCTTACTTTTTTGACAAGGATACATTTTTAGGCAAAGAGCATACTATTATAGGAGTTTGCAGAGAATTAGAATCAACGCCTGTTAATTTTGATATATACGTTGACGGAGCAAAAGTAGCTACAAGTCATTACAAAGGATTAACATTAGATTCTTTAAGCGGAACTGTTAATTACGCTGTAAACACTTACAATGCAAATTATTCGGTACAGCCTGCGTCGGCGCATCCGATGATGTTGCGCAATTTGTACGTTTTTAATTTTGACGTAAGCGCGCCAGCCGCGCCGTACAGCATTGCTGACTATGTGGCAGGCAGGCTTATCCCGCCCGCATTGAAGCCTTCGCAAGTTTCGCTCGCGCTCGAAAACTACACAATCGCGCGCAATGCAACTACTAAGCTTGTGAAAGACGCTTCGGGCAATTCTAACGACGCGACAGTGCAAGGAAGCGGCACAGTTGCGGGCGACAACGACCAGTCAATAAAAGCTTTCGTGGACGAAATCAAAACTCAAATAAATCAATCCAACGGTTAATATGGCTAAGCAAGTTTTAATCAAAAGTAAGGAAGGCGTGGAAATATACTTCGCGCTCAAAGAAATCACTCTCAAAGGAGAGGCGATAACAAAATTCCCGAGCGGGGAGGAATGGAGCGACGGGCTCTCGAAGCCGTACGTTTACGGCGAAAGCTACGTTGACCAGCTTCCCGACGCGATAGTCGCGCAAATTGCGGCTCTCTTGATTCCCGCAGACATAGAAACGGAATCGGAAGAAACGCAGGAGCAAGCTTAAAGCAGGAGGATAATATATGATATACACAAAAGAGAAAATGGCGGCTATCCGCGCGGGCGTTCAGAAAGCGGGGCTGTCCGCGCCGCAGGAATTTTTCGATGCGGGAATCGACGAGCTTTGCGAAGTTTGCAACGGAGTAGGCGGTTCGGGGCTCTCGAACGACTCGCGCTTAAAACTCACAAGGGCGTTTTCTTTCATAGAGTATTCGGCGGCGGTGCACGACTGGCGCTATGCGAAGTCGGACGGCACAGAGGAAAAAAGGCTCGAAGCCGACAAGGAATTTAGGGCAAATATGCTCGATGAAATTTTGTACCGCGCGCCAAGCTGGAAGTGGTGGAAGGAATTAAAAGCGCTGGGTACGTATTCGCTCGTTCGCAAATTGGGCAGAGCCGCTTGGTGCATTGCCTTTGCGGAAAGCGCGACAAAACAGGCGGAATCCGCCAAAGAAACGGAGGCGCAAAATGGGTGAAGTAATACAGACTCTTTGGGATTCGGGCGCACTTGGCGCGATATTTACAGGGCTTGTCACAATATTGGGGCAACTGTCGGCTCTCAATACGCAAAAATATACGGCAGTCTTGGAAGCTCTACAAAAGCAGCAGACGGCCGACATAACAGCGCACGACGCGGCATTTACTCGCACAAAGGACGACGGCGGGACGTGGACGCGCAGAGCGATGATGTTTGCGGCGTTTGCGATGCTTGGAATCGCGCCGTTTGTGTTTGCGTTTTTTAAGGATATACCCGTTGCGGTGGAGACTGTCGAGCAGACAGGCGGCTGGCTGTGGGGATTGATTCCCGAAAAGGAAAGTTTTGCAGTAGAGTATGTGAAGGGATTTTACCTTGCCGACGTCTGGAAAGAATTGATGGCAAACCTCGTTTCGGCATACGTCGGCGCAGGGCTTACAAGAAAAGCTTTTAAATTGGGGAAATGAGATTTTTATAAACTAATTGGAGTATGTTGCCGGATTGAAAGTAAAAAATTCAATCCGGCTTTTTATTTTTCAGAAAGAGAAAATTTATAAAATACAAAATAAGTTTATTAATATTAAAAATCGGCACAAATTTCATAAGCGGTGTACAATATATGTATTGCTTTAAATCATAATCATAGTTTCTACGCATAAAATATCTTATATGGGGAAGCGGCAATGTAGGGAAAATTGTATAAACATAAAAAAATGGGCCAGCGATTTTGCTTGCAAAATTTCGCCGTTGGCTCAAACGTTTGAGATGAGCGTTAGTTAATTTTATTTGTTAATAAAATCTAAGGGCAAAATATGAGAAAATTTTTACAAATAGTAGCCATTACAGCAATAACCGTATGCTTCTGCGCTTGTTCTTTGACAGCCGAAAATAATGCCGTCGCCAAGCACAGAAAGATAGGGGTTCAGATGTACACTTTCCATAAAAAGACTTTGGAAGAATCACTGCCTCTTATGAAAAAGGCCGGAATAACGGGCGTTGGGCTTACGGCAGGCCAAGCGCTTAGCAAAAAATATCCGAATGTAAAACGAATAGGCCCCGACATGAATAAAGAAGAGAGGGCTTACCTCAAAAAATTGCTTGTCGACAACGGTTGCGTGCCGGTGAGTTTCGGGGTATATTACACGACAAATAAATCTGATATAGAAAGAGCCTGCGCTTTTGCAAAAGATATAGGCATTCCGATAATCCTTACCGAATCGCCGGCAGATTGGCTTGACGACTGGGAAAAATACTGCGCCAAGTACGGCATAAAAATGGCTCTGCACAATCACGCGATAGACAATAAAGCCAATAAATATTACGACCCGAAAGTAGTACGCGACCTTATAAAGAACTACAAGCATATATACGCCTGCCCCGACAACGGCCATTGGTCGCGCTCGAAAATTGACGGAGTGGAGGGATACAAAACGCTTGAAGGGAAAATCGCGATAGTCCACTTCAAAGACCAAAAAGAGTTTGGGAACATCAAAAACCAACCCGTTGTGTTTGGAACAGGCCAGCTCAATACGGAAGCGTTGCTCGCCGAGCTCGACAGGCAGGGTTTTGACGGATACTTCCTCATCGAGCACGAGACTAATTACGACAACAACCTACCGGAAGTCATAAAGTGCGCCGAATATTTAAAAACGCATTAGTTTTTCTGAAACAAAAAGTCTTATATTAGGAAATTAATCTCTAAAAAATAGAAAATCCGCAGAAGTGCGGATTTTTTTGTTTACGAACAAAGTAATTTGAATAGCCGCGCAGAAAATTGGACTTAAATGGTTTTTTTATTTCTTTTAGTTTATATTTCTTGAAGTGCAGCACAATACGGCAATATATTGCGGTTATGAAAAAGCTTATAACTATATTGATTGCAGCAAGCGCATTTCTATGCGGATGCGCAACATCAACATGCCCGGCAAAAGCTCCGAGGAAAGTTGCCGTTCAGACTTGGACCTTCCACAACAATACTCTGACCGACACTGTAAATATGCTTAAAGGCACGCCTGTGCGCGCACTGCAATGCTACCCCGGGCAGAAGCTTGGCGGCAAAGCCGGCCCCAAAGCCGCATTCGGCCACTGGATGACCCCAGAACAGAAGGCGTATGCAAAAGAGCTCATATTCGGCAACGGATTTAAAATCATAGGCTACGGCGTTACGGGAGCCAGCAACGAGAAAGAGATGCGCGCAATATGCGAATTTGCCAAAGAATTTTCGATACCCGTAATCGCGACAGAATCCCCCAAAAATCTGCTTTCACTTTGGGATAAAATCTGCGGGGAGTACGGAATAAAAATGGCGATACATTGCCATCAAAAAGGTAGCGGCAACGACTACTACAACCCCAAAGTTGTAATGGAGCTAATTAAGGGCACGAAAAACGTAGGCGTCTGCGCAGACAACGGAGCGTGGGGTTGCTCGGGCATAGACAATGTGCAGGGATTTAAGGACGTAAAAGAAAAGCTTGTTGAAATACACTTTAAGGATTTGAAGGAATTTGGCAGGTTAAACAGCCCAACAGTTGCGTACGGAGAAGGCGTTCTGCCCTTGAAGGAAATGTTGGCCGAACTCGACAAACAGGGCTACGACGGCTATTTTATAATCGAGGACGGCTCCGCTAAAGACCCTCTCCTAAACGTCAAAAAGGATCTCGAATTCTTAAAAAACAACTAATCTATAAAAAAATCTTCTACCCGCAAAAAAAATTAAAAAAAACACTTGACATAAAGATAATAATGTTCAAAGTGGTGGCATAATAAAAAATTTCTCCTACGGGAGATGGGGTAAATAAATAAAGTAGAAAATAAACTGGCCGGTAGTGTGGGGTACACTACCGGCCTTCTATTTGTGGAAATTCGTAAAATTTTCTAATTACCCGGCTGGATTCAAAAAATTCTGCGTTTCATTTTTCTGCCACAGCAAAAAATTTCCACCCTTGCCCCTTTATTCAAAAATTTTTGGCGAAGTGATTATAAATACGATGTGCGATATTGCGGCGCAAGGCAAGCCTTACGATTTTAATTTGCGCAAAAGCTGCAAAAAACAGCCATTGCCTTGCAATGCCCCCTTTGCAGTGTTATTGCCCTGCTCCGCTTCATTATTCCAATATTAAAACGCCCTACTATTGTAATAACAAATTTAAGGGTATATTATACTTCTACTTAGTTATATTCCTACATAGCCGCTTACTTATAATTTTCAATCGCGTTGCCTTGATCTTCCCTACTCTTGCAACTTCGGCAATATTGCGCTTTCTCGGCCTGTTTTATACAGAAGATTACTCAAGTATGCCGCCATTTTGTAGCATTTTGAATACGTTCACAATATCGCCATATAAAATAAAATTTCCGTTTTATCTTATATGGGAAAAATCATCAAATGTATCCAGATAAAAATACACTTGCACGCACAACTATTAGAAACGCCGGTATTATTTTTAGCTTGGTTATATTACTTTTTTGATATCACATTTTTTTATCGCGATATCTTAGGTTATCTAATTCCCCAATTTTTTCAATGTCTCTTTTGCGGCGTCAGAACCTTGGGCCGCCGCTTTCTCCCAATATTTTATTGCCTTGTTCAGATCCTTTTCTACGCCTACTCCTCCAGCATAACAAACTCCAACGCAGTATTGCGCATCGACATGCCCCTGCTCTGCCGCCTTCTTCCAATATTCAAAGGCTTTCTCCCGATCAATATTTACCGCATAGCCATGTTCATAAAAACTCCCCATGAAGTATTGCGCATCTGCTTGCCCTTGATCCGCCGCCTTCTTATAATATTCTATCGCTTTGTTAGGATTTTCCTCTACGCCTTTACCATAGCTATAAGATATTGCAACCATTAGCTGCGCATCGGCATACCCTTGGTCCGCCGCTTTCTTATAATATTCAAACGACTTGATAAAATCTTTCTCTACGCCTTCACCATTTGTATAGCACGCCCCAAGGTTATATTGGGCCTCGACATGGCCATTATCCGCCGCCTTCTTCCAATATTCTATCGCTTTGTTCAGATCTTCTTCTACTCCTACTCCTCTGATATAACAAAAACCAAGATTATATTGCGCATCGGCATAGTCCTGGTCCGCAGCCTTCTTATAATATTCAAATGCCTTTTTATAATCTGTCGCTCCCCCTACTCCTTCGGTATAGCACTTACCAAGCGTATTTTGCGCCACTGCATGCCCTTGAGCCGCCGCCTTCTTCCAATATTCTATTGCCTTGTTCAGATCCTTTTCTACTCCCATTCCTCCTACATAACAAAAGCCAAGGTTATATTGCGCATCGGCATTCCCTTTATCTGCTGCCTTCTTCCAATATTCAAATGCCTTGTTGTAATCTTCTTTTACCCCTTGACCTTCGGCATAACAAAAGCCGATATTATATTGCGCGTCTATATGTCCTTTATCCGCCGCTCTCTTAAAATATACAAATGCCCTGTTGTAATCTTGTTTTACTCCTTTTCCATCATAATAACATTTTCCAACGTAGTATTGCGCATTAGCATCCCCACTATCCGCTGCCTTCTCATAGTAGTTGAAGCTGTTCTCAACATCGCTACTTTTATTGCCTTCTTTCGAGTTCTCATGTGTAAGTTTAGCAGCAAATGTATTTAGATGAAAAAATGCACTTACGCACAAAACTATTAAAAAATATGCTATTATCTTTAATTTTTCCATACAATTTCTTGATATCAAGCCCCTTTGCCTCAATATCACAAACTATCTAATTCCCTGATTTTTTAATGCCTCTTTTGCAGCATCAAGGCCTTGATTGGCTGCCTTTTCCCAATATTCAATCGCTTTTCTTTGATCTGCTTTTTCTACTCCAAATCCTTCGATATAACAAACTCCAAGATTATATTGCGCATAGGCATACCCTTGATCCGCAGCCCTCTTAAAATATTCAAATGCCTTGCCAAAATCTGCCTCTACATCCCCTTTGAGAAAGCACTTACCAAGCGTATTTTGCGCCACTGCATGCCCTTGATCTGCCGCCTTCTTCAAATATTCAAACGCCACTTTATAATTTTTTTCTATTCCTAATCCTTCTATATAACAAACTGCAAGATTATATTGCGCATCGGCATAATCATGATTTGCCGCCATCATAAAAAAATTAAATGCATTGTTAAAATTTCTCTCACAACCAACACCTTCGGCAAAGCACTTCCCCAACGTATTTTGCGCCACTGCATGCCCTTCACTCACCGCCTCATTCCAATAGTCAAACGCTTTGTTTTGATCTGCTTTTTCTACTCCTAGTCCTCCGATATAACAGCAACCAATATTATATTGCGCATCGGCATTCCCGCTGTCTGCTGCCTTCTTCCAATATTCAAATGCCTTTTTAAAATCTTCTTCTATGCCTTTACCTTCGGCATAGCAAAAACCAAGATTATATTGCGCGTCTATATGCCCTTTATCCGCAGCCTTCTTCAAATATTCAAATGCTTTCTCATAATCTTTTTCTACTCCTTTCCCATCATAATAACACTTTCCAAGGTAGTATTGCGCATCGACATGCCCCTGCTCCGCCGCCTTCTTTAAATATTCAAACGCCTTTTTATAATCTTTTTCTATTCCTTTTCCTTTATAATACAACTTTCCGATGTAGTATTGCGCATTGACGTTACCCTTATCCGCTGCCTTTTCATAGTAATTTTTGAAGCGTTTTTCGATATCGCTACTTTTATTGCATTCTCCCTCTTTCTCAGTTATAAATTCACTCATAAATTCGTCAGCAAATATATTTAGGTGAAAAAATATACTTAGAGACACAATCATAAAAAAAGATGATATCATTTTTAATTTACTCATACTACATCACTCCTTTTCTTTTTTTTAATGTATCACTATTTTCTTTTCATATCAAGGCAAAAATATGTTTTATCAATAACATCTTAATATAGCATCATATTTTAATTTGCATTGTTTTTATTCTGAAAATTCTACAAAAGTCTTTCTATCTTTCCGTTTCATTTGCCATCTCGTTTAAATAAGTTCATTGCAAGAGGCGAGTTTCTTTGAGGAAAACATTTTTCCCATTTTTGCGGATTAAGCTTTTTTGCAGCCACGCGCCTTTGATACATAAATCTGTTCTTTACATGGGTCTGTATATCTATCCAATAACACGCGCAGTAGCCAAGCATTTATACGCAAAAATAAATTATAAATTTTTATAAATTTATAAGCTCCCATAATCTGCCAATTAATTTTTATCGCCCGGCACAAGTGTTCACCACAGACACAACACGCAACATTTTATTATTTCAAATATTGCCTAATGGATAAATATGCGCCCGCCGCGCGCTTCATAAGAAGCGCCGTATCCGCACTAATAGGCAGAAGCAAAAGTAAAAAGAAACTTATATTTTGCAACAGAGCAATTTTTACGCGGATTTTGACGGTTCAAAAATCTTCGGCTCGCAGCTGTTTACTATAACTGCCCTGCCTTCCGCTACGGAAGATATATCGCCCAAAGCCTTCATCTGCATCGCGACGTTCCCGAAAGCAGTGGATTCCGTTGGGCCCGCCGAAATCTCGCAGCCAGTTGCGTCGGCGGCAAATTGGTTGAGCATTGCGTCCTTCGAGCCGCCGCCCATTATGTGAATCCTGTCTATTCCTACGCCCGATATTTTTTTCATATTGGAAAACACCTTTGCATACTTCGCTGCAATGCTCTCCTGTATGGCTCGGAACATCTCCCCCTGCGTGCGCGGAATTTTTAGGGAATTTGCGCGGCAATATTCCTCAATCGCAAGCGGCATATTTTCCGGCATTGCGAACTCCGGTGAATCGACGTCAAATATCGTGCGCTTTGGCTCGGACTCGGCGGCGGCGCGCTCGAGCTCGCGGTAGCCCATATCCCTGCCTTCGCGCGCCCAGACCTCCTTGCACTTTTGCACAAGCCACATTCCGGTTATATTTTTTAGGAAGCGCACCGTGTTTTCGGCTCCAATCTCGTTTGTAAAGTTTTCCGAAAAAGCCGCTTCGTTTACTATGGGGCTATCGAGCTCCAAGCCTGCGAGCGACCAAGTACCGCTGTTAACGTAGGCGGGATTTTTATTTACGGACGGGGTCGCGACAACTGCGGAGGCGGTGTCGTGGGTTGCGACGCATGCGACTTTTATATCGCCTAACTCCGCTTTCAATTCCGGCCTTAGAGAGCCAAGCACCGTTCCGCATTCGGCGAATCCGCTTTTAAATAAGCGTTCCGGAATGCCGAGCTTTCCGAAAAAGTCCCAATTCCAGTCGCGCGCAAAGGGATTGTAGCATTGGGTGGTCGATGCGTTCGTGCGCTCATTTGCCTTTACGCCGCAAAGCATAAACGCTATGATATCGGGCATCATTAGGAAAGTTTGTGCGCGCTCGAGCCTTCCAGACCGGACGTCTTCGGCGAGCTGGAAGATTGTGTTAAAAAACATAAATTGAATGCCGGTCGAGGCGTATATGTCCGCCTTGGGGATTTTTGAAAATACCTCGGCATCGATTCCCTCCGTGCGCGAGTCGCGGTAAATATACGGCATGGAAATGAACTTGTCGGAGGAGTCGAGCAAGCCGTAGTCAACGCCCCACGTATCGATTCCGATTGAAACTATCGAGTCGCCAAACAGCGCCTTTGCTTTTCTAAGCCCCTCCAAAATGGAGGAAAAAATCGCGTTGATATCCCAGTGGTATGAATTTCCGATTTTAACCGGATTGCTCGACCATCTTGCGACTTCTTCGAGCGATAGTTTTTTTCCGTCAAATGCGGCGGCCATGACGCGCCCGCTGCCGGCGCCGAGATCTACTGCGAGGTAAACTTTCTTCATTTTGAGTGTGTTTATATATTGCTTTTGTTGGCGATTATTGAGTTTATTTGGGAAATAGTCAACAGGCAAGATAAGCCAATGGGCGAAAAATCGCGAATATTGCAAAAACGGCTTGACAACAAAGTGCGCAAAAGTAAATTCGGTTGGATATAAATTGGAATTCCAAAGGGAACTGGGGGCATAGCTCAGTGGATAGAGCAGCGGTTTTCTAAACCGTTGGTCGAGGGTTCGAGTCCCCCTGCCCCTGCTTTTCAATTTGGGGCCGTAGCTCAGTTGGAAGAGCGCTAGAATCGCACTCTAGAGGTCGTGAGTTCGAACCTCATCGGCTCCACCATTTAAAACCCGCAACCATTTTTGGATTGCGGTTTTTTTGCGTCTTGTGGAGTAGCTTCAAAATTCGGGTCAACACCAAAGTCAGTGGATTTTAATGAAAGACGCCGCATTGGACAAGGAC
>ERZ773181.429-NODE-429-length-46226-cov-87.705291_pt1 | contig 46226 bp, 38 predicted proteins | sample MGYA00581001_ERZ773181 | MGnify/ENA primary metagenome ERZ773181 (study PRJEB29015, sample SAMEA2737780) | human gut metagenome | biome: human gut; feature: human-associated habitat; material: faeces | place: China | collected 2012 ...
GGTTTCGTGATAGCTCCTTTCGCGCCATCCAGCGAATGTCCCGTGGTGCTGATGCATCCGGATGAAAGCAAACTGATCTCTGCCGAGGGGGCTGAAAATGCATCGCGATGCGGCACTTCCTACGTCGTGACGCAGCAGGATTTACGTCGTGACGTAGCAGACTCTACGTCGGGACGTAATTTTGAAGCCTATGCAAGGGAGTTTGAATGCTTTCACCAGCAGCTCTCTGAAGGTAAATTCAGCAAGATTGTTCTGGCAAGAAAACTGCGTATTCAGAGCAATCGGCAGCCTTTAGAATCAGTCCATACTTCAGCAGTGCAAGATGCCGGCAAGACTTCAGCTGTGCAGAATACAGCCAATGCTTCAGTTGTGCAGGATTCAGACTCTTTAAAGGCTCTGTTTCTGAAGACCTGCCGGATGTATCCCCGTCTTTTTGTAGCCTTGGTTTATACGCCCCAATCGGGTTTATGGCTGATGGCTACACCTGAAATTCTGCTCAAAGGTGAACAGAATCAGATGGCAACCATGTCGCTGGCAGGCACCCAGAAGGCAGAACCTTCCAAGACCGTAGCCGATTATCCTGTAGAAGGGATAGAATGGTCGGAGAAGAACAGAGAGGAACAGCAGTATGTAACCGATTATATCGAGGATTGCATCAAGGTCTTTTCGGATGAATATCAGAAGAAGGGACCTTATACCACGATGGCTGCCAATCTCTATCATCTCCGTACAGACATTGCTTTCCGTCTGCATGATACGGGGCGTCTGGGCGATGTGCTCGATGCCTTATATCCTACGCCTGCCGTCTGTGGGATACCGAAGGATGAAGCTCGCCGGTTTATCCTGCAGCATGAACATCAGTCGCGCAAATACTACAGTGGTTTTGTGGGACCGATTTCGCCGAAAGGAAAGACGCATCTCTATGTTTCCCTGCGCTGCATGAACATTCTGGATGACGGCTCCTGCGAACTCTATGCCGGAGGCGGATTGCTGAAGGAGAGCGAGATGGAGAAGGAGTGGAAGGAAACTGAAGCTAAGATGCTGACCATCCTGTCGGTCCTGTAAAGGTCTTGCAGAGAAATGATAGGGATTCATTCTGATTTTATAATGCTAAAAGACAAAAGCTCTTCAAGAATCTGAAAACATAAAAACAACCTAAAAAATAAGGTGAAATGTATAGCAATAAAGAAAACGTCAATATTTTGACAAGCTTACTGGTAGCGCATGGTGTTCGCCATGCTGTGGTGTGTCCGGGCAGCAGAAATGCAGCCATAGTTCACAATCTCAACGAGTGTGAAGACATCACTTGCTATCCTGTAACCGACGAACGTAGTGCCGGCTTCCAAGCTCTTGGACTTTCTATGGCTGAAGGTTATCAGCCTGTCGTAGTGTGTGTGACTTCGGGTTCTGCATTGCTCAATCTTTATCCGGCAGTAGCTGAGGCTTATTATCAGCAAATCCCGCTCATCGTGATTTCTGCCGACAGACCGGCACAGTGGATTAACCAGTTGGATGGTCAGACGCTTCCTCAGCCTGATGCTTTGGGGCAGATGGTAAGAAAAGCAGTATCTCTGCCAGAAGTGTTCGAAGGTGAGCAGCAGGAAGAGATGCATTGGTATTGCAACCGGTTGGTCAACGAAGCGCTGTTGAAAAGCATGGGGCGGGTAAAGGGACCTGTACACATCAATGTACCTATCTCTGAGCCTTTCTATTCGTTTACGAAAGAAGCTTTGCCCGTAGAGCGCAAGATAGAGGTTGCTTACTGCAGGGCAAATATTGACACATTTGATGGGACCCCTTTTGAATGTGTGTTAAAAGCCAAACGTCCATTGTTGGTAATAGGCCAGTTGGACAATACCGAAAAATATGTAGACTTGTTGGCTTATATTGACCGGATGCCTATATTATGGGAATCTCTGGCAATGCCACCTTATCTATATAAGGTTCAGGAAGAACTGGGAGAAGATAGGAATAAAACCACCCTGTATGGCGCTTTCGAGAATTTGCTGGATGAAATAAAGGACGATGAAACATTCCGTCCTGACCTGGTTTTTTATATAGGTGGACATATTGTGAGCAAGAAGTTGAAATCTTATCTGCGTTCGCTTAAAGGAGTTGAGCAGATAAGAATTTCGCAAGAGGCTGATATCGAAGATACGTTCATGCATCTTACTAAAGTGATGGATTTGCCAAACAGTGATGCTATGTCATGGTTGGATAATTTTGGCTGGCACAACCACTGGGAGGATTATCGCAAATTGTGGATGGATGCGTTGGCTAAAAGCTATGAACGCAAAGAGAACTTCAAGCCTGAGTTCAGCAGTCTGGCTACCGTAAAGGAATTCTTCAGCCAGCTTCAGAAGGTTGAGCCTCAGGATTTCAAAGCGTTCACCTTAGGCGGTAAAGATGCTCAGGACGATGGTATCTATGACCGCGAATTCGATACATTCCTTCCTGGTCTGATGAGCAGCGTCATCTCCGGCAACAGTTCTGCCATCCGGTTGATGAATCTGTATGCCGACCGCCATGTTTACTGCAATCGTGGTGTGAACGGTATAGAAGGTTCTCTTTCTACGGCTGTAGGTTTCTCGATGTGCAAGAACAAGTCTGATAAGCATGTATACTGCGTTCTCGGCGACCTGAGTTTCTTCTATGACCAGAATGCGCTCTGGAATAGAAATCTGAACGGCAAGCTCCGTATCATCGTGCTCAATAATGGTGGCGGTGCCATCTTTGGCAAGTTCCAGGGATTAAAGAAGAGTCAGGCTCGTGAAGAAATAATAATGGCAAAGCATCATGCAACGGCTGAAGGAATCTGTAGTCAGAATGAGGTAAAATATCTCGCAGCTCATACGATGGAAGAGATGGAACAGGGCATCAGCCAATTGATTCATGCCGAGAGCGATCGCCCGATGCTTCTGGAGGTTTTCACCGATATGGATGTAGATAACGAGATGCTGGAAGCCGTTCAGAAGTGCTGATAGAGGACCTGTAAGGAACTATAACTGATAGTTCTGTCAAAAAAAATAAGATAGTAAGTAATCATAAAGTTCAAAGTAAAATGAGAGAATGGAAAAAGATAGAAGGTTTTGATTTCAAGGAAATCATCTTCGAGGAGTATAATCATATCGCTAAGATAACCATCAACCGTGAGCGCTACCGCAATGCTTTCACACCGTTGACCACTTGGGAGATGGCGCAGGCATTCAACTATTGCCGCGACTGTCTGGATATCCGTGTGGTCATTCTGACGGGTGCCGGCGATAAGGCGTTCTGTGCAGGAGGTGACATGCATGTGAAGGGCCGAGGCGGTTATGTGGGTAATGATGGTGTGCCTCGCCTGAATGTGCTCGATGTGCAGATGCAGATTCGCCGTCTGCCAAAGCCGGTTATCGCTATGGTGAATGGTTATGCCATCGGTGGCGGTCATGTGCTTCATGTGATGTGCGACCTGACCATTGCGTCAGAGAATGCCATCTTTGGACAGACCGGTCCTAAGGTAGGAAGCTTCGATGCCGGTTTCGGTTCTTCTTATCTGGCACGAATGGTGGGACAAAAGAAGGCACGCGAAATCTGGTTCCTCTGCAAGCAGTATTCTGCCAAGGAGGCTGAACAGATGGGAATGGTGAACAAGGTGGTGCCTCTCGAAAAGTTGGAAGATACCTGTGTAGAGTGGGCTGAAATCATGATGGAACGTTCGCCTCTGGCACTCCGTATAATCAAGGCTGGCTTGAATGCCGAACTGGATGGTCAGGCTGGTATTCAGGAGTTGGCTGGCGATGCCACGATGCTCTATTATACGATGGATGAGGCTCAGGAAGGTGGCAAGGCGTTCCTTGAGAAGCGCAAGCCTCGCTTCGAGGATTATCCTCAGTTCCCATAATTTCATCAGCAATAAACAATAAAAAACCTCGGAAGAAAAGCAATCTGCCAATCTTCCGAGGTTTCTTGTTTTTTTTATTCGTGAGTAGCGAATCTCTGCTCTGCCAGTTTCTCGTATTTGGTGCCTGGCTTGCCATAGTTGGCATACGGCCAGATGCTGATGCCGCCACGAGGAGTAAAGATGCCTGTTACCTCTATATATTTAGGGTCCATCAGTTTGATGAGATCCTTCATGATGATGTTTACGCAGTCTTCATGGAAATCGCCATGGTTGCGGAAACTGAAGAGATAAAGTTTCAGACTCTTGCTCTCTACCATCTTTACGTCAGGAATATAGCTGATGCGAATCTCTGCGAAATCTGGCTGTCCCGTAATAGGGCAGAGCGATGTAAACTCAGGGCAGTTGAACCGTACCCAGTAATCATTGCCAGGATGCTTGTTCACGAAAGTTTCGAGCACCTCTGGCGCATAATCCATTCTATATGTAGTCTTGGCACCTAATGCCTGAAGACCGTCTTCTTTTCTATCCACGCTTGGTAATGTTTTAATGTTTGATATTTACTGATGTCTTTTAGCCGAGGCTGAAGATCTTGAATACATTGTAGGAGATGTTATTGTCGTATGCATCTTCGCCTTCATGCTTCTTCACGTATTTTACTACACGGATGGTCAGAGGCAATACCACAATCTCGTAGGCTGTCTTCAGTATCACCTGCCAGAGCATGAGCCAAGGCAATTCTGATGCAGGCACCACACCGCCCAGGGCAAGTGGGAAGAAGATAAGACTGTCGCAACTCTCACCTGCAATGGTACTGAGGATGGCACGGGCAGAGAAATGCTTGCCGCCATCGCGGATTTTCATCACGCTCATCACATAGGCATTGGCAAACGAACCGATGATGAAGGCTACGAAAGAGGCTGCTGCAATGCGGGGTGCCAGACCGAAGATGGCATGAAAACCGGCATCGTTGGTCCAATAAGGCGCTGCTGGAATTACATCGCAGATAGCACCCAGCGCCACGAAGAAGAAGTTCATCGCAAAGCCGGTCCAGATCAACAGACGCGCTTTCTGATAGCCCCATACTTCACATACCACATCGTTGATGATGTAGCTTACAGGGAATACGATGAGTCCACCGGTAAGGGAAATTGGCCCGAAGGCGATTTGCTTTGTTTCGAGTACGTTTGCTGCAATCAGGCAAACGCAGAAGAGGATGCTGAAAAGCATAAACAGCACGCTCACTTGAGTTTTTTTCTTGTCCATTTTCTTGTTTTTTACGAGGTTTACCAAGCACTCGGGTTATTGAATATGATGATTCTTTTCAGAAATCGGCTGCAAAATTACAACATTTCTTCTTAATAGCCAAATATTTGGGCAAAAAAAATGGCTCCAAATACTAATCACTAGCACTTGGAGCCCTTATCTAACTAAAAACCTAAAACTTTTTTCTAAAAACTAAACCTAACAATCTTAACCAATGAGAAACTAACCTTTTCAGATTATATTGTGATAGCGAAATAACACTCTTGTTATCCGCTGTCATCTGTCAACAAGCAACAGATATACCAAAAAGTAGTTTCATGACAAGATGTCAGAGAAAATTTACTTTTCCATAAACTTCTTTGCAGCTCTTAACTGATGCCTCATCACACTCAGGAATTCCTGGCTCTCCTGCAGTACGTTGAGATAAACCAGAGAAATCTGCATCAGCGTATTGTCAGTCATGTGCTGGATGCGGTCGATATGCTTTTTGCGGAGAACAGAGAGTTCGTCTTTGCAGGCATCTGCCTCGGCAAGAATTTCGCGATAGCTGTCATATCTGCCAGTTTCAATCAGTTCGCAGCTCATGCGCATCAGGTCGTTGATCTTTTGGCGTACAGGAGTAAATTCCTTGATGTATTCAGCAGGAAGCGGATTGAAGTTGTTGTCAACATGTTCCTTGATTGGTTCGAGCATACGGCGCAGAGAGTAGATAAACTGCTGGTTGCTGTTGGCGCCCAGATGGAACCAGGTGTTGCGCTCGATGGCAATCTCGATAGGCGATTTCTTCAAACCGAGCATCTCCTGACGGCGGAACTTCTTCAGCATATCCTGTTCCTTCTTCAGATCCTTGTTGGCATGACGAAGGTTGCGGGTATTCTCGTTAGCAAGACCATCCATAATCTGGTTGAACTCGTTCAGGGCGAAGTGGCAGACGTAAGACTGGGTGCGTGAAACCTGACGGCGAAGTAAATCCCATACAATCTCTGGGTCGCGGGAACGCATCATCAGCTGGAAGGTACTACTCTTGCCCTCTTCCTTAGCCTTCTTGTTATACTTGATGTTGCTGCGGATGAGCAGGTAGATAACCAAGCCCATGAAGCAAGCCTGGATGCCCACACCACCGAAGTGCATGATGATACAAACAATGGCGCAGGCTGCGAAAGCTACACCGGCTGTGATGAACCAACCACCGATTACACTCAATACACCTGTTACACGGAATACGGCACTCTCGCGGCTCCATGCTCTATCAGCAAGTGAAGAACCCATAGCTACCATGAAGGTAACGTAGGTGGTAGAGAGAGGCAACTTGAGGTTGGTACCGATGGTGATTAGCATAGAAGCAAGTACCAGGTTAACGGCTGCACGAACCACGTCGAAAGCTGCACTCTCCTCGAGTTCAACATCATTCTTGTCGAAACGGCTGTTAATCCAGTTCATCAGCGCCTTTGGCATAAACTGCTTCAACCATGAATCTGTAGCCTGGCAGTTGCGTACAATCACGCGGGCTGCAGAAGAACTGCCGAACATCTCATCGCCCTCGTCCTGACGGCTCAAGTCAACAGAAGTCTTGATTACGTTCTGTGCTTTCTTGGATGTCGCCATGGCGATAATCATCACGGCACCGGCAGCAAGCAGGAAGCCTGGAGTAGTCTTGGCACTCTCCATCAATGAAGTCATCATAAACTGGTTTGGCGCTGCCCCATTGGCATTTGCCATATAGTCCTGATAAGAAGAAAGACCAGCGAGAGGCACACCGATGAAGTTCACCAGGTCGTTGCCGGCGAAAGCCATTGCCAGAGCGAATGTACCCATCAGCACCGTAAACTTGAAGATGTTGATGCGGCAGAGATGCAGGAATTCCATTACAACAGCAGATACAACGAAGGTGATGCAGATGAGGAAACCGAGATTCTGGTCGATGTAATCGCGCACCTCAGCAGGCAGGTAAGGACTCTTGCCCAAACCCTTCATGAAGATGAAGTAAGAGAGGGCTGTAAAGGCGATACCGCCGAAGATGGCGATGCTGTAGCGGCTGTGCTTGCGGTAGTTGAAGGTGAAAATGATACGGGAAAGCCACATCACAAAGGCACCAAACACGAAGGCGATGATGACAGATGAGAAGATACCCATGATTACCTCCAACGCCTTGTTGCTGTTGAGCAATACGCCATAGTTGAGGCTGTCGTCGCCATACATCTTCAATGTTGCGAGGATGAAAGCACCACCCAGCAACTCAAATACCAGAGAGACGGTAGTAGATGTCGGCATACCTAAGGTATTGAACACATCCAGGACGATAATGTCAGTCACCATGACCGCCAGGAAGAGCGTCATTACCTCTTCGAATGTAAAGTGGTCAGGACTCATGATACCATGGCGGGCGATATCCATCATTCCCGATGACATGATGGCTCCGAGAACCACACCGCAGGATGCGATAATCAGCACCGTGCGAAACTTAGCCACCTTAGCTCCGATGGCAGATTGCAGGAAGTTAACAGCATCGTTGCTGACTCCTACGAAGAGATCGAACACTGCCAGACAGAGCAGGAAGATCACAATACATAAATAAATTGTACCCATATATTTTACTATTGTTTATTATACCTTATTATATAAGGGGTTTATCTCAACATAGCTAGATACATTTCTCCCCTTACTTTTCTGGGTGCAAAGGTACGAGTACGATGTTACAGGCGATTTAAACAGGTGTTACAATATTGTTAAGATGTTGTTGTGCTGGCGATTGAATAAGAAAGTTGCCACCGAAAACAAAGAAAAGTGCGAAAATGTTTGGAAGTTACGGAAGTATTTTATATCTTTGCATTCGGATAGGGTGTATTCCCTTTCCACTAATTTTTGAGATTTAAGAAGCGTTATGCTTATCGAAGTACTGGAAACCTAGGAAATTTCCCGACATACTCTAAGATAGCATAGTGGTTCTCACGTATAGCGTGGGCTGCTATTGTTGCATCTATGAGTATGGGCTTTCCTAGGGCCTCCGGTATTGAGATGTGGGCATTGCAGTTCACGCTTCTCTGTTTAACAAAAAGACCTTATAGGACTGAAAAGGGAATAAGGAGCTATTGGTGATGCTTAATATACTAAAAGGGAATATTCAATCCTCTGAAAGAAAAAAAAATGGAAAGAGGGCTTTTTCTGGAATTTTCATAGTAGTCGTATTATTGGTAATATCTGTTATTGCTATAGTGTATATAGCAATAACTTCTGTTAGTTTGAAAGAACAAATGGATCTCAAAAAACATAATATTAAGTTTTTTGACAACTTGGAAAAAGAGCAAATATCTGCATTGAAAACACGAAGTCTTTTCAAAAATAGAGCAACCAAGGACAATTCTGATTTCTTGCGTGAGATAGGTCCTATTCCTAATGGTAAGTTTTTGTCTTCTTTTTCTGAGGTAGGTGAAGGAAAATATGAATATTGGCAAAATTATGTGGCATATAGAGACAGATTGGTTTATTATACCGTAAATATCCCAAGAAGAGATTATTTTGGTAATATAGAGTACGATGAAGAAAAGAGAACAAAATATGTAAAAGAACCATATTGGGATTATAAGGTCAAGAAAATCCCATTTGAATATTCTTACTCTTTAGTTACTTTTGACATGTCAGAATTAATTTCGGCTAATGCAACAGATTCTGTTTATGAAAAGCAAACTCTTCTATTTGCAAAAGAGCTGGAAGTATATAAGCACTATATGTTTTCACCAGCGCAGAGAAAAATTGTCTATGATAATTATTGGGCTACTTTTTATGGTAAGATTTTGCCAACTAACAGAAAAGCTATTGCTTATTCGACTAAAGATCAAGAAGGTAAACCTGTTTTGAGAAGCATATTTTTTGCTAATAGAAAAGCTTATATGCTTGAAGTCCGTAGTGAACATCAGTTGGAAGAAAAGTCTCAGTGGATAATGAAAGGTTTTACCACGTTTTATCTCGGAGATTTTAATGACAGTGTGAATGGCAAACTCTTGTTGTTTGTTTTAAGTGCTTTTATCTTTTTAGTTTTTATTCTTATTTGTCTGCTTATGCCAAGGCATTTGTTAAGAACTAATACAATATTGTCAAGGCAAAAAAGCATCTTGTGCCGTTGTATGTTGGTATTGGGCATATTGGATATGCTATGTGTCTTTACTGAGATTTATGGTATATGTATAGGCGTATTTATGCAAGATTTTTATTGGTGGTGTATGTTCTGTCTATTCTTGGGCGCAACTATCACAAGTGTTTTTACTATAATATACGGTAAGAGTAGAGCAGAAAACACATTTGATTATTTGGTACCGAAGAGTGTAAAGAAATATTTGTATAATAGACATGTTACAGATGCAGAATATAAAAGCATTGTAGTCTTTTTGGTATATCCACTTTTTGTGTTGGGTAGTTCACCATTAGGCATAGGTGTACTCATTTATATATTACCTGTTTCGTTAATAACTTTGTTGTTGATGGAAATACGCAATTTCTCTAATTGGAGTCATGGAGATATACATAAAGATGGAAATGAGTTGAAAGGGGATGGCTTGGGTATATTCAAGGATTATTATTTGTTGTTGAATATTGACAGATCTGCCTCTGAGGAGGACATAGATAAGGCATTTAATAAAGCTATGACTAAATATAATTCCGGTATAGATTATAGTTTGTATGGTGAAACTTATAAACATAATATTCAGGAAGCTTATCGTGTGCTAAGTTCAACCAATCGGCTAAAACCAGAATATGATAGAGAGTTTGATGCTTATCGTGCATCAAATGACTCTGAGTATCTGTATTCTGATGAAAGAACAAAGCGTGATATAATGTTGGTACAGAAAGAACTTGGAGGTACTCTATTAGCTTCGAAAAAATATGATACTTGTGCTAAGGTACATAACTTGGTAATTCGTGCTGTCGTTATTTATGGTGTCTTTTTGGCAATAGTGTCTTCCATTCTTTTTGTACCAGTAAAGAAACATACAACTTTTGGTGATGTCTATTGGGAAAGTTTATGGGATAAAGTGAGATTTATTGATGACTAAAATATGTAAAAGTTATGAGACAGTTTTTAATGTTTACATTTTTAAAGGTTTCCATACGTACTGCTTATGCGGAGGATAATTCTCCTGCATATTTTGGCGCTGTTTCGATAGTGGTTACAATTATGTTGGTATTATTGTGTATTTGGTTACTTAATTCCCATAATGTAACAAGAAAAGTAAAGTTGAGTATTCTCGGAGTAGGTATTGGAGTTTTTGGTTTAGTTCAAATGTTATTGTCTTTTGGTATGGAGTCTTATAGACGTAGTCTTCTTCCTCCTGATGATCCTGAGGTTGTGCTTGCGGTAGAAGAAATTAATGAGCAGATGCCTTTGAAACTAACGGATGGTATGACTCTTAGAAGTGTGGATTTGAAAGACTCTACAGTCGTTAGTACTTTGGAAATTGACGAAACGAAATATCCTTTTGAGGACTTTTTGCAGAATAAAGAACAGAAGAAGCGAATTATGATGGCAAACGTAGCAAAGAGTTCTCCTTTTAAGTCTTGCAGCTATGTGGATATTGCCAACAAAGGATATTCTGTAGCAATGTTGGTAAAGGGAATGCAATCTCATCGAGAAATAAAGTTTATTCTTACACCAAAGGAAGTAAAAAATGCTCAAAATCAACCAAAGCCAACGCCAAGAGAAGAACTGAATTTGTATTTGAATGAACTTAATAAGAATATCCTTGTTGATCTAGAAGATGGGCTGCTGTCTGCTCATGCAAGGATACAAGGACAAATTTGTGTTGTTGTCTATACCATAGATGAGAATAAGCTTGATATTTCAGGGTTTGAAAAAAGTAAAGAGTCTATGAGGGTAGAACTCAAAAATGAGTTTATGGTCAAGGGGGATTTGATAAAGTTAGCTTCCCTTCTTGCTCCTTTGGATATGTCATTTAGAATTTGCTATGTTGGTAACTTGTCTAAAAAACAAGTGTCAATTGATATTTCTTCTTCATATATCCAAGAAGTTCTTGATAATGCAGTAGCTAAGATAATTAAATCACAAAATAAGCAAACAGAATAAAATATACGGTTATGACATTTTTCAATTCAATTAAAATGTGTTACATGAAGTCTTTTGATTTTAAGGGAAGAGCTTCAAAGAGTGAGTATTGGTGGTTCTGGCTGGTTCAGGTCCCTATTACTTTTATAGCATTGGGGACTTGGAATTCCGAAAAGTTTGATGTACTGTCTGGAGTGTTTTTAGGAATTACTATAGCCTCTATTCCTGCTAACCTTTCTTCTATGGTACGTAGATTTCATGATGCGGGATTAAGTACTAAGCAATGTCTAAAGAAATTGTCTTATGCGGTAGCCCCATTCCTTTTTGCTGTCAATTTAATGACAAAGATCGATCCTTTTTCTTCTTTTGCTGTAGTACTCTTAATAGCATTATTATTTTCGGCAGTCTCATTTTTCCTGTTGTTCATCATATTGATAGGAGACAGTGTATATGAAGATGAAGAAGAGGAATAAGGGATAAAGTCGTTCGCAAGCCTTGCGAATAAAAAAAGCAAGGCTTTCTGATACAATTTATCAAATTTTTGATTAATTTTGCAATCGATACTAATAGATGCTACTATAATATGGGAAATGATACAGAAAATATAAAGATATTATGCATCGGTGTCGGTGGGGCTGGCACTAATGTAATCAATCGTATGAAGGATATTGGTATTCCGAATGCAGAGTTTCTGACATTTGGAGGATATCGCTATGACTATAGCCATCCCGAAATTCCTCATTATAATCTTATAGAAGTCAATGAAATAGATAGCTTGCCTAATGGTTCTGGGACAAAGGTCTTTGAAAGGTTGGCTAATAATGTTGCCGATGATATAAAAGATGTTTTTTTGTATCATTTAAACTCTCGTAAGTTAGAAAATGAAAGATTGTAAATATTGGATAGTTGTACTGCTACAGCTGTGCTTTCTTTCTATCAGCTGTGGAGAAAAGGGGGCAAAACAGGTTGCTCCTGCTCAAGATCATGCCTTTTTGAAATATGAAAATGATGAAGATGGAAAGTATTCGCAAGCGATGATAGCACAAATCATCAAACATTTTCATCTGCCAAATAATACTGTTGTAACAGATGAGGATGTTGATGCAATCTTGTTGAGAAGTGTTAATGGAAGGGATGGCGTTTATGTCGTTACCATTTGGAAGTATTATAAGAAGCAGAATGACATTCAAGAAATAGTTACGGCGCATCCTATGGTAGATTTGTTATGGTATAATCCTGATAAAAAACATGGTGTAACGATAGGGCTAGATTCTGTTTTTGTGGCAAGTGAAGCCATGCTTGTCCCTCTAAATCCTGATGTGGTAGTTGTAAATGGAACAACAGACAAGATGAATACAATTTATACTTTTATAGTAGATAAGGATGCGGGAAAGGCGATATTGTTGCCGTCAAATCGTGGCTGCGTAGGCTTTACATCAGAGAAGGGCCTGCCTATATGCTTATCTTTCAGGCATCATGCTAATGGCGAGTCTGGCAGATATTCTGTCGTTTCTGTTTATGATGAAAAAGGAAACCTCGTCAAGGAAATGTCGTTTGAAAATTATAAAAAAGATGAGAAGTAATGACATATTCAATAGAAGAGAATCTTCATTCGGGATTGGAGTTGTATTTCATGCCTCGTTTCTTTGTCTATAATCCTTGTTGTGCGGAGCCTCATACCCATGAGCTCTACCAAATTTTCGGTGTCTAAAATGTAAATTCGTTTATTCCGCTATGAAAAGCTATTGGTTGTGACGTAAGAATATAGTAATGATGATGCAAGAAGTCCTTTTTTGAAATCGCACGACATATGTTATGTAGTCGCACGGCATATGCCGTATGATTGAATGATATATGTCGTGCGATTGTATGACGATTGTCATGGCATCTATGAAAAGGCTTTCTTGCACCAAGAAATATAAGTTCTTACATTACGACATATATATTCTGTCAACAGCATTAGCCTTCATATTGTTGCTTTATTTGAATTTTTGGCAAAGTTACGAAAAATATTGGTATATGCAAAAGAAAGCAGAATAATTTGTTTTCCTTTTCGGATAAAAACATTAACTTTGCAACTAAAAAAATGAAAAGTATGGAAAAGCTGAAGAATATCAAGGCGATAGCTTTCGATGCCGATGATACGCTCTGGGCATTACAAAACTATTTCGAGGATGTGGAGCATGAGTATTGCGAGCTGCTTGCGGAATATGGAAAGGAAAAGGATATTTCTGCTGCTCTCTTCGAGACGGAGAGTAAAAATATGGCTGATTTGGGTTATGGTTGCAAGGCTTTCACCATATCCCTGGTAGAGAATGCGGTGAAGGTGAGTCATGGTAAGGTGGAGGCGAATGTCATCGCCCAAATTGTGGACTTGGGTAAGAGTCTCCTGCATCTTGATGCCAAGCCTTTGGAAGGGGTAGAGAAAACCTTGGCTTGTTTCCGTGAGATGAAGAAATATAAGCTGGCAGTCTTCACCAAGGGTGAGTTGATGGATCAGGAGAATAAGTTGTGGCGTTCGGGTCTGCAGCGGTATTTTGATGTGGTGACTATCGTGAGCGACAAGACGCCCAAGGCTTATCATCGTCTCTGCAGGGAACTGGATGTAACTCCCGACGAGCTGGTGATGGTGGGTAACAGTTTCAAGAGTGATATTGCTCCGGCATTAAAAATCGGAGCTTCGGCTGTCCATATCCCTTTTCATACCACATGGGCGCATGAAAAGACAGAGGAATTTGAACATCCCAAGCTCCGTCGTATTTCAAGATTCGAGGAACTTCTCGATATCTTATAACTCGATATTTTATAAGGGTCTTATAAAACCCTTATAAAATACTCATATAATACTTTTATTCTTCTCCTTCTTCATCTTTCAGTGATACCAAAGTCTCAACGAATGGACTGTGCCGAATGCCTTATCCTTCGGCACCTTCTTCAAGAAGCATACCGGATTATCGCCAAAGAATTACCGCATGGGGGCGGAGTAGCTTAATTTGTAAATGCTTTATACTTTTTTGCATGCGAAATTAAAATTTCTCCCCAAAAAATTGCAGGTTTCGAAGAATCTTCATACCTTTGCAGCACCAGTACCCGCCAAGCCTCTCAACGATGCTCAAATGTGTGGGTCGTTTTATTTTTATACATTTCCCTTGCTGAGATTCTCGTATTTTCAAACGATTCTTATTTCTTTGTGAATATTGAAAATATGGGAGAAAAAGGTAAGATGTTGATAATCAGTTAATTATTGTTTTGTAGATGAATGGCGTCAAAATAGAAATTCTATAGTTGTACGACCATAACCCCTATAGTTGTACAACTATACCTCTACAGTTGTACGACTATAGCCTATATAGTCGTACGACTACAACTTTATAGTTGTACAACTATAGGGTATTCGCTTAATTAGAAACAAAAAATAGAGAATTCGAGATGCCCAAAACTCCCTATTTTCGTTGCTAGATTCCAAGTTTACTAGTATGCAAAATTTGGTTATAAATATTGACAGAAATACCCTTTTGGCAGGGGAAGATTACTCCTGCTCTAAATGAAATAGGCTTCAATGGCGAATGAAGCCTATTTCAATCGCACATGAAGCCTGTTTCGATAGCACATGAAGCTTATTTCATTTTTACCTCCAATTATTTAGAATTCTGCATCAAACAAGACGCTGATTTTATAAGGTATGAAGAAAATCATCAAAGAACACGAGCATTTTGAAAAGTTCATGGGCTATAAAGCACCAGAATTCAAATCTGATTCCGGAGAATTCCATGTAATATTATGGAATCTCAACTATATTTCTAACAACAAAAATGAATATGCTATTGGGCGATTATGTCTATATCTCTTCATCAATAAATCGGATGATTTCTTCTTGCTGGTCTGGATGGAACCATTGGATAGTGGTATCCCGCTTAAACCAGGTGAGCTGCTTGCGCATGTATTCACGGCTGTGCGACTGGATTTGTCTGATAGCTTCATCGCGGTCTATCTCGCCGTCAAAGTAGGAGAACATTTCTTTGTAGCCTACGGTTCTCAACGAGGTGAGGCCCTTGTGTGGATATACGCTGCGTGCTTCTGTCTCCAGACCTTCGTCCATCATCATCAGTACACGCTGGTTGATGCGGTCGTAGAGTTCAGTTCTGTCGCGGTTCAGACCTATCTTGATGATGCGGAAAGGGCGCTGCTTCTTTTCAGCTGTGCGGAAAGAAGTATAAGTCTTGCCGGTCTGATGGCAGATTTCCAGGGCATGAACCACGCGGCGTGGATTCTTCCTATCTACTATCGCCCAGTGCTCCGGATCCATCTTGTGGAGTTCTTCTACCAGTGCCTCCAGCCCTTCCTCTTCCAGACGCTGTTTCATCCAAGTGCGTATGTCGTCACGAACAGTAGGGATGTCGTCGATTCCTTTGCATACAGCATCGATATACATCATGCTGCCGCCTGTAAGCAGCGCCACATCGTGATTCTTGAAGATGTCTTCCTGCAGGAGATTCATCACATCAGCCTCGTATTGGGCAGCGCTGTAATAGTCTTCGATGTGGTGGTTTCCTACGAAATAATGCTTTACCCGCTGCTGCTGTTCGGCAGTAGGGGCTGCGGTTCCGATAGGGAGTTCGGCGAAAATCTGGCGGGAGTCGGCATTGATGATAGGTATAGCGAGATGCTCTGCCAGTGAAAGGCAAAGCTCCGTTTTACCTACACCGGTAGGACCTAAGACCACAATCAATGTTTTCATATATCATTCTTTATATTCAAGAAAAAAGCATCCTTGCTCGTTTCATAAACCTATGCAAGGATGCTCTTTTACCTTTTTACTTTTTTACCCTTTTACTTTTATCGGATAATGCCTCGCTGAGAACTCTCTACGAAGTCGATAATATACTGAATCTCCTTGGTAACCTCAAGATTCTTCTTGATTTCCTCGATACCTTCCTTCAATATACCCTTGCTGTAGAGCAGGCGGTAAGCCTCGTGGATGTTCTGGATGGTTTCATTGCTGAAACCGCGACGGCGCAGACCGATGAGGTTGATGCTGCAGTAGCGGGTTGGCTCCTTGCCGGCAATGATGTATGGAGGAATATCCTGAGAGAAACGGCAACCGCCCTGGATCATCACGTAACCTGCGATATGGCAGAACTGGTGAACGAGAACGTTGGCGCTGACGATGGCGTTGTCGTCTACTACCACCTCACCGGCAAACTTGGTAGAGTTGCCGATAATCAAGCCGCTGCCGAGCACGCAGTCGTGAGCCACGTGAACGGTCTCCATCAGGAGGTTGTTGCTGCCTACTACGGTCTTGCCCTTAGAGGCTGTACCACGAGAGATAGTAACGTTCTCACGGATACTGTTATTATCGCCCACCTCGCAGGTTGTCTGCTCGCCCTTGAACTTCAAGTCCTGAGGCTTGGTAGAGATGCTGGCGCCTGGGAAAAATTCATTATTGTTGCCGATGCGAGCGCCCACGTGGATGGTAACGCTGTTCTGCAATACGTTGTTATCGCCCAAAACGGTGTCCTTGTCGATATAGCAGAAAGGACCGATAATGTTGTTGTCACCGAGTTTTGTCTCTGGATGAACAAACGCTAATGGACTAATCTGATTCATTTCTATTAAGTTTAAAGTTTATAATTTATAGTTTATAGCCTGAACCACCTAAGCAATCTTGCTAAACGGCGCAGCCGCTATAAACTATTAACTATTAACTGATTTTTACTTGTTCTTAACAATCTGTGCAGTGAAAGTAGCCTCTGCCACTACCTGGTCGCCTACGAACATATAGCCCTTCATAGAGCTGATGCCATGACGTACAGGTGCGAGGAGTTCTACACGGAAGAGGAGGGTATCGCCCGGAACCACCTTCTTGCGGAACTTCACATCATCGAGTTTCATGAAGTAAGTGCTCCAGCGCTCAGGCTCTTCCAGCTGGTTCAATACGAGCAGACCGCCACACTGTGCCATCGCCTCTACCTGGAGAACGCCTGGCATCACTGGCTCTTCAGGGAAGTGACCGGTGAAGAAAGGCTCGTTGCTGGTTACATTCTTTACGCCCACGATGCTGTTAGGACCCATAGCAATGACCTTATCGACCAGCTGCATAGGGTAGCGGTGAGGCAGGAGCTGACGGATGCGGATATTATCCATGATTGGCTCCTCATTAGGATCGTAGATAGGAGCCTGAATCTCGTGCTTGCGAATCTCCTTGCGCATGAGGCGGGCGAACTTGTTGTTTACGGTATGGCCTGGACGCGTAGCGATGATGCGGCCTTTGATAGGCTTGCCGATGAGTGCCATATCACCGATGATATCGAGCAGCTTATGACGTGTACATTCGTTCTCCCACTGCAATGGACGGTGCTGGATGTAACCCAACTTGTTGGCATCCATGTGAGGCACCTTGAGATGGTCGGCGAGCTGGTCGAGCTGAGCCTGTTCTACCTGGCGCTCGTAGATAACGATGGCATTGTCTAGGTCACCACCCTTAATGAGGTTAGCCTGGAGCAGAGGCATGATGTCGCGTACGAAAACGAAGGTACGGGCTGATGCAATCTCCTCTGCGTATGTCTCCATCTTTTCGAGGGTAGCAAACTGGCTGTTGATGAATTTGCTCTCGAAAGAACACATGGCTGTGATGCTGAAGTCCTCGTCAGGAAGGATGGTGATGACAGACCCATTATCATCTTTCACCTCAATCTTATGACGGATGATGTAGTAGTCTTTCTCAGCATTCTGCTCCTGGATGCCTATGCTCTGGATCTTCTCTACATACGGAGCAGCAGAACCGTCGAGGATAGGGAACTCAGGACCGTTTACCTGGATGAGACAGTTGTCAATGCCGAGGGCATAGAGTGCTGACATACCATGCTCGATGGTAGAAACGCGGATATCGCCCTTACCGAGTACGGTACCGCGCTGTGTTTCAACAACGTTTTCAGCTACAGCCTGGATAACAGGCTCGCCTTCGAGGTCGATGCGCTGTATTTTATAACCGGTGTTCTCTGGTGCAGGATTGAAAGTTACGGTGAGGCTCAAGCCTGTATGCAAACCCTTTCCGCAAAGAGAGAAACTACCTTTCAGTGTCTTCTGTTTTGACATAATTATATTCATTTTTTAGGCAACGGATTACACGGATTTTTTCTCTGCGTTTTCTTCGGATTCCTTAGTGGCGTTAGCCTCCGCGTCATCCGTGTCATCCGTGCCTTATTATTTTTAATTGTTTTTCTTTAATTCTTCAATCTGCTTCTTCAGGTCGTTGAGTTCCTTGTACATGTCAGGCAAACGACGGAAGATAGCCTGAGACTTGAAGTAAGCGCGCTGCTCCATAGGAGGAGTTCCGATGAGCTGCTGACCGCTCTTGAGGCTGCCAGGAACACCGCTCTGGGCACCGAGGAACACCTTGTCGCCGATAGTGATGTGGCCGGCAATACCCACCTGACCGCCAAACATACACCATTCGCCTACCTTTGTACTGCCTGCTACACCTACCTGAGAAGACATCACGGTATTGGCGCCGATGTCGGTATTGTGGGCAATCTGTACGAGGTTGTCGAGCTTTACGCCCTTGCGAACATAGGTAGAACCCATTGTAGAACGGTCTACACAAGTGTTGGCACCAATCTCTACATCGTCTTCGATGGTAACTATACCAATCTGAGGAATCTTGTCGTAACCTTTAGGACCTGGAGCGAATCCGAATCCGTCGGCACCGATTACACAACCGGCATGAAGCGTAACGTTATTGCCTAATTTACAGCCGTGATATACGGTAACGTTCGGATAGATGAGTGCATTCTTACCAATCTTCACACCCTCTCCGATGTAGGCATGAGGATAAATCTGGCTACCTTCGCCTACCTCTGCACCATCGCTGATATACGCGAAAGCACCTACATATACACCTTCAGCCACCTTAGCCTTTGGAGATACGAAAGCCAGCGGATCGATGCCGGTCTTCTTAGGCTTCATGGATTCGTACATCTGCAGGAGCTTAGCCACACACTCGTATGCATTCTTCACACGGATGAGGGTTGTGCTGACAGGGTGTTCCAATTCTACGTTCTCATCAATGAGTACGATGCTTGACTTGGTTTCGTAAACATAATGAGTGTATTTAGGGTTAGAAAGGAACGAGATGGCGCCTTCCTTACCTTCTTCGATTTTTGCGAAGGTGTTGACTGTTGCGTTCTCATCACCTTCCACACGGCCCTGAACGAACTGGGCTATTTGTTGAGCGGTAAATTCCATAATTTATCTGACTTCTAGTTTGTTTTATTTAGGTTCCCAAGGCATCATTACCTTTAGGTAACCGCAATTTGTTTGCAAAAATAGCAAAAAAGATTTAGATTCTCGACTTTATTTTGTAATATTTTGCTTTTTCGCCCCATAAAAGGGTATTTTTTAGGCGCAAAGCCTCTTTTTAAAGATACTTTGCGCCTAAATTGAGTTTTTATAACTTAGCAAGTTCTGCTGCCATTTCAGCCTGCAACTCCTTAGCTTTCTGACCTGCTACCTCAGCAAAGTCATCGCCGTTGCTGGCATAGATGATGCCGCGGGAAGAGTTGACGAGCAAGCCGCAATCCTTGATGATGCCATACTTGCAAACTTCCTGCAGGCTGCCACCCTGTGCACCTACGCCCGGTACGAGGAGGAAGTGGTTAGGAGCCACCTTGCGGATGTCTTCGAACATCTTGCCCTGTGTAGCGCCTACTACATACATCATGTTCTCATCGTTGCCCCATTCCTGGCTCTTCTTGAGAACCTTCTCGAAGAGGCGCTCGCCCTCCTTATCCTCGGTGAGCTGGAAGTCGTGGCTACCCTTGTTGCTGGTAAGTGCCAGGAGGATAACCCACTTGCCGTCATACTCGAGGAATGGCTTGACTGAATCCTCGCCCATATAAGGTGCTACGGTTACAGAGTCGATATTGTACTCCTCGAAGAATGTCTGGGCATACATTTTGCTGGTGTTGCCGATATCACCGCGCTTGGCATCTGCGATGATGAAGTGGTTTGGATAGTGGCTGTGGAGATACTTGATGGTGTTTTCGAAGGCAATCATGCCATCGATGCCGCGGCTCTCATAGAAAGCCAGGTTTGGCTTGTAAGCCACACAGTATGGGGCTGTTGCGTCGATGATAGCCTGGTTGAATCTGAATATCATTTCGGCTTCTGCGCCCTGGATGTCTTCACTCTCGGTGATGCACTTAGGCAACTTGTTGATATCTGTGTCAAGACCTACGCACAAGAAACTCTTCTTGGCGAAAATCTGCTCTACGAGTTCTTTTCTGTTCATAATGGATTGATATGATGATTCATCGCCCCGATGTACGGAACGATGAATCGGGGTTTTACAATTCTGTTTCTTTCAGCTTCTCTGCGTTCTCGGCTACAGTCAGGGCATCAATCATGTCCTGAATATCACCTGCCAGGAAACCGTTGAGATCGTGAGTGGTGTAACCGATACGATGGTCGGTAACACGGCCCTGCGGGAAGTTGTAGGTACGGATCTTCGCACTGCGGTCGCCGGTAGAAACGAGGCTCTTGCGGCGGCTGGCGATATCGTCAACATACTTCTGGTGCTCACGGTCGTGGATGAATGTATAGAGGCGGCTCAAGGCACGCTCCTTGTTCTTTGGCTGGTCACGGGTTTCGGTACACTCGATGAGGATTTCCTCTACCTCGCCTGTGTTAGGGTTTTTCCAAGGGTAGCGGAGACGTACACCAGACTCCACCTTGTTCACGTTCTGACCACCGGCACCTGAACTTCGGAAGGTATCCCACTTGATGTCTCCTTCGTTGATGTTCACCTCAAACTTGTCTGCCTCTGGCAATACGGCCACGGTAGCAGCTGAGGTGTGCATACGGCCCTGTGTTTCAGTAGCAGGCACACGCTGAACACGGTGAACACCTGATTCGTACTTCAATGTACCGTAAACGTCAGTACCGCTTACTGCGAAGTCGATTTCCTTGTATCCACCTACTGCGCCTTCAGAAGCAGAAGTCACGCTGACGGTCCATCCCTTCGATTCGCAGTATTTCTTATACATATTAAATAGGTCGCCTGCAAAGAGGGCTGCCTCGTCGCCTCCAGCACCGCCTCGGATTTCCATCTGTACGTTCTTGGCGTCTTCTGGGTCCTTAGGTACCAGCGCAATCTTGATTTCTTCTTCGAGTTTAGGCTGCAGCGCCTCGTTCTCGTTGAGTTCTTCGCGAGCCATCTCCTTCATTTCCGGATCGCTCTCGTTGGCAAGGATGTCCTTTGCCTCCTTGATGCTATTCAGACAGTTGATGTATCGCTTGCGTGCGTCCATGATGTCACCCAGGTCTTTCCATTCCTTGGTGAGCTTCACGTAGCGTGGCTGGTCGGCGATGACATCTGGGTCGGTAATGAGGGTGCTTACTTCCTCGTATCGGCTCTCTAAGCCTTCTAGCTTCTGTAATATGTTGTTATTATCCATCGAATTATTTTTTGGCACGGATTACACGGATTTTTCCTTGTGTTGTGTTCCCTTGCGCTCGTTTGTAAATATCTTTCTTTTTACTTGTAAGGATAGGCCGAAATTGATGAGCAATCCTACTTCTGCCTGGCAGGCAGAGAGATAGTTTACTAACTGCCATTCATGTTCGGGATGTAAATCTTTAACGGCTTTTAATTCAATGATCACTTTGTCTTCTACGACCATGTCGGGAATGTAGTGACCAACGCATTCACCTTTGTAAAAAACATCTAAGTGTTTTTGGCACTCACACTTCAAACCACGTGATTTCAATTCTTTATACAGAGCATTTCCATATACAGCCTCTAGAAAACCAAATCCTAAGACTTTGTGTACTTCTTGAGCTGCACCAATTATCTGTTTAGTTAAATCTTCTTCCAGCATAACAATACTATAAATTAAGAAATGAAAGAATAAAAATCCGTGTAATCCGTGTAATCCGTGCCTAAAACAATTAGTATTCGAATGTTCCGAATTCGCTCTTGATGGTCAGGCTGCGCTTGCCTTCTTCGATGTGACCCACAATCTGGGCATCGATGTTGAAGCTCTTGCTGATGGCGATAACCTTCTCGGCAACCTCAGGACGTACGTAGATCTCCATGCGGTGACCCATGTTGAATACCTGATACATTTCCTTCCAGTCGGTCTCTGAGCAGTCGTGGATCGCCTTGAAGAGTGGAGGTACTGGGAACATGTTGTCCTTCACTACCTTGCAGTTCTCGCCTACGAAGTGAAGAACCTTGGTCTGGGCACCACCGGTGCAGTGAACCATACCGTGAACCTCTGGGCGGAGTTCGTCGAGAATCTTCTTGATGACAGGAGCGTAGGTGCGGGTAGGAGAGAGAACCAACTCGCCGGCATTGATAGGTGAACCCTCTACCTCATCAGTCAACTTATACTTACCGCTGTAAACCAACTCGTCTGGCACGGCGTGGTCGTAGCTCTCAGGATAGTTCTCTGCGAGATACTTGGCGAATACATCGTGGCGGGCAGAAGTAAGTCCGTTGCTGCCCATACCGCCGTTGTACTTCTTCTCGTAAGTAGCCTGACCTGTAGAAGAAAGACCTACGATGACATCGCCTGGACGGATGTTGGCATTGTTGATGACGTCGCTGCGCTTCATGCGGCAGGTAACGGTAGAGTCAACGATGATAGTACGAACCAGGTCGCCTACGTCAGCAGTCTCACCGCCGGTAGGATAGATGCCGATACCCATCTCACGCATCTCGTGGAGCAGGTCGTCAGTACCGTTGATGATAGCTGAGATTACCTCGCCTGAGATGAGCATCTTGTTGCGGCCGATGGTAGAGCTAACGAGGATGTTGTCTACGGCGCCTACGCAGAGCAGGTCGTCGGTATTCATCACGATAGCATCTTGAGCGATACCTTTCCATACAGAGAGGTCGCCCGTCTCCTTCCAGTACATGTAGGCCAAGCTCGACTTGGTACCTGCACCGTCGGCATGCATAATGTTACAATACTCTGGGTCGCCGCCCAAGATATCAGGTATGATCTTGCAGAAAGCCTGTGGGAAGATACCCTTGTCGATGTTCTTGATAGCGTTGTGAACATCTTCCTTTGCTGCGCTAACACCGCGCATCATATATCTATTATTCATAATTAAAAGTTTAAAATTTATAGTTTATAGCATTCTTGCTTATAATTGATTATTTCTTTTTGTTGTCTTGATGATAGAAGTCAACAATTTTATCAACTCTAAACAATCTTTATTCATGCTATCAAACTTTTTTTATCAATATACTCTGTTTCATATAATAGTTCTAGCCAATAGTTTGTTTCGTTGGCTTCCTTTAGTGAAATATAGAGTTTTGCTAAAAAGTCGCTGGTGCTTTGAGCATTGAGACCTTCTGTGATGTTAGCTCCTATGCTAGTACCACTTCTTAGGCATTGTTTGCAAAGAATGAATTCCTTCTTTTCTTTTGTCAACCATTGGTACATTCGGATAATCCGAATAGCAAAAGCTTTACTTTTTTCTCTAAGTATACTATATTTCATAGTCAGAAAAGCCCTATTAACTATAAACTATAAACTATTAACTAGTAACTAATCCTGGTGCCAGAAATCCCATGATGCAAAGGCTTGCAACAAGAGCATTTCCAAGCCATTCTTTACTGTGGCTCCGTGTTCTTTGCCCTTCTTCATGAAGAGGGTTTCGTCGGGATTGTAGATGAGGTCGTAGAGCAGGGTGTGGCTGTCCATTGCCTCGTAAGGCAGCGCAGGACACTCGTCTACGTGTGGGTACATGCCCACTGGGGTACAGTTTACGATGACGTTATACTCCTTGATAACCTCAGGGGTGATTTTTTCGTACTGGATAGTACCCGGACGCTCGTATCGACTCACGAAGGCTGTTTCCAGTCCGAGCGATTTCAGACCAAAGTTGATAGCCTTTGAAGCTCCGCCTGTACCCAGGATGAGAGCCTTCTTGTGATAAGGCTCGATATAAGGTTCGATGCTCTTGGTAAAACCGATTACATCGCTGTTATATCCTTTCAGATAAACATCTTCGCCTCTGTGCTCCACCTTGATCACGTTGACGGCTCCGATAGCATTCGCCTCAGGGCTTACCACGTCGAGATAGCTGATCACTTTCTCCTTATAAGGTATTGTGACGTTGAGCCCCTTTAGTTCAGGATTTGAGTCGAGAATCTCGGTAAGATTTTCGATAGAAGGTATCTCGAAGTTGATGTATTGGGCATCGATGCCCTCGTTCTCAAACTTTTCGTTGAAATAGTTCTTTGAGAACGAATGCCCCAGAGGGTAACCTATGAGTCCATACTTGTCCATAATATTTTTGTTTTATTTGGTTGCGAAATAGAGTGTGCAGATGCCGAAGGTGAGTCGCTTGAACTCTGCCTTTGCGAATCCTGCCTTTTTGAACACCTCCATCATGACCTCGCCCTGAGGGAATGCCTCGATGGTCTTGTTGAGATAACTGTAGGCGCTCTGGTCTTTGCTGATGAGTTTGCCATACATCGGCAAGACAGTGTTGCTGTAGATACTGAACAGCTGCTTCATCGGGAAACTGACCGGCGTGGTGAGTTCTACGATGCAGAGATGTCCGCCTTTTTTCAGTACCCGGCACATTTCCTTCAGTCCCTGGTCCAGGTTCTGGAAGTTCCTGATACCGAAGGCTGCGGTTACTGCGTCGAAGCTCTCGTCCTGGAACGAGAGGTTGAGGCAGTCTTCCTTGGCAAAGGAGATGGTGTTTTCCAGTCCCAGCTGCTTTACCTTCTGTCTGCCTATCTCCATCATGCCTTCCGAGATGTCTGCTCCGATCAGCTGGTCGGGATGTAGCATCTGTGCAGCTAGGATGGCGAAATCGCCGGTACCGGTAGCGATGTCGAGCATCTTTTTAGGAGAGAAGTGCGCAAGACGCCTGATTGCCTTCTTGCGCCATCCCTTATCGATATCCCACGAGAGACGGTGGTTCAGGGTATCGTAGGTAGGGGCGATGTTGTCGAACATCTCCTCTACCAGCTTGCCCTTGTCTCCTGTGCCCTCGTAGGGCTTTATCTGTTCTTGCTTATACATTTATATATAGTTTTTTACAGTTTCTAATTTATAGTTTATAGTTTATAGCATGAACCGCTTTGTTGCTCAACGGCGTAGCCTCTATTAACTGTAAACTATTAACTGTAAACTATTAACTAAAAACTACTTGTGTGCAGCAAGCCACTCGCTTACGTTCTTCTCGATGCGGACAGCGATGTCGCCTTCCTCAGCAGCCTTGTCAAACTTCTCGCCGGTGATGTGCTCGTAGAGTTCGATGTAGCGGTCGGATACGCTCTCTGCATACTCGTCGGTAATCTCTGGCATGGTCTGGCCTGGCTCGTTCATGAAGTTGTGCTCGATGAGCCACTGGCGAACGAACTCCTTAGAGAGCTGGCGCTGTGGTTCACCCTTCTCAAACTTCTCCTCGTAACCGTCAGCATAGAAGTAGCGGCTAGAGTCTGGAGTGTGGATCTCGTCGATGAGGTAAACCTTGCCGTCGCGCTTGCCGAACTCGTACTTGGTATCTACGAGGATCAAGCCCTGCTTGGCAGCGATTTCCTGACCGCGGGCGAAGATGCGGCGTGTGTAGTCCTCCATCACAGCGTAATCCTCTGCACTAACAATACCCTGGGCGATGATCTCTTCCTTAGAGATATTCATGTCGTGACCCTCGTCGGCCTTTGTAGTAGGGGTGATGATAGGCTCTGGGAAACGCTGGTTCTCGCGCATACCGTCTGGCAACTTCACACCGCAGATCTCGCGGCAGCCCTTCTGATACTCGCGCCATGCACTACCGGTGAGGATAGAACGGATGATCATCTCCACGCGGAAACCTTCGCACTTCAAACCTACGGTAACCATTGGGTCTGGAGTAGCCAACTTCCAGTTTGGACAGATGTCTGTAGTTGTGTCCAGGAACTTAGCTGCAATCTGATTGAGCACCTGTCCTTTGAAAGGGATACCCTTAGGCAGAACAACGTCGAACGCTGAGATTCTGTCGGTAGCGACCATCACGAGGAGGTCGTCGTTAATGTCATACACATCACGTACTTTACCGTGGTAAACACTCTTCTGTCCATCAAAATGGAAATCTGTCTTTGTTAATGCTTTCATTTTATTTAATTTATAATTTATAATTTACAATTTATAATTGAGCCTGCCCCTAGAGCAGTACTGTTAATTATTAATTATCAATTATTAATTTTTAATTGTTTTCTTTTCTTCCGCTCTCTCCTTGTCATACTTGTCGTATGCGTTAACGATGCGGGTTACGAGTTTGTGGCGCACGATATCCTTCTGTCCCAGCTTCACCACTCCGATGCCTTCCACTCCGTCCAGAATCTTGAGCGCCTCCTTCAGTCCGCTTCGCTGTTCGCGTGGCAGGTCAATCTGTGTCAGGTCGCCGGTGATAATCATCTTGGTGTTCATGCCCATACGGGTTAGGAACATGCGAATCTGTTGGGAGGTAGTGTTCTGCGCCTCGTCGAGGATGACGACGGCATCGCTGAGTGTGCGTCCGCGCATAAAGGCGAGCGGAGCAATCTGGATAATGTGCTTTTCCATCATATCCTGCAGCTTTACGGCAGGTATCATGTCTTCCAGCGCATCGTAGAGCGGCTGGAGGTATGGGTCAATTTTGTCTTTCATATCGCCAGGCAGGAAACCGAGTTTTTCGCCGGCTTCAACGGCAGGTCGCGAGAGGATGATTTTCTTGATGGCTTTCTCCTTGAGGGCCTTTACGGCAAGGGCGATGCTGAGATAGGTCTTACCGGTACCGGCTGGTCCCACGGCAAATACCATGTCGTTCTTCTCGTAAGCATCTATCAGCTGCTGCTGGTTTTCGCTGCGGCTCTTGATAGGTCGGCCACTGATGCTGTATACCAGTACGCCTTTCACGCTGTCCGCCTTGGTCTGTTTTCCTTTCACGATGTCCAGGATGTCTTCATCATTGAGCATGTTGTATTTAAGCAAGTGCTTGCGCATCTGCTCAATATCCTCTTCCACCTTTGCCATTTCCTCTTCGTCGCCGAGCACACGAATCACGTTGTCGCGTGCTACGATACGCAACTTAGGATACAGCGATTTAATCATCTGCAGGTGGGCGTTGTTCACACCGTAGAACATCACTGGATCGATATCTTCGAGTACAATATGTTTCTCTATCAAAATGTCTTAATTCTATAAAGTTTAAACTATCCTATCTAATATTTTGTTATATAACGCTGCAAAATTACTACTTTTCCATGAAATGAGCAAATTTCGGCGAATAAAACATTCTTTAAATATTAAAAAAGCTATTTTTTCGGGAGATTTTGTTACCTTTGCAGCTAAATTTGGCGATGCGGTTCCCGTTTTGCCTGAAGAATATAGAATATTATTTCGTGAAAATAAGATAATTATGAAGATTAGTAAGAACAGATATTTACAGGGTTTTGGTATTGTGGTTTTGCTTCTGGCGCTGGTAAGAGTCATCTTTCCGGGAGTAGCAAAACCGAAGGTTGCGGCTGCTGGTGCGGCTGATTCTACGCTCGTGGCAGCGAAGGATTCGGCTGCTTCTGATGTTTCTTCTGCTGAGATTTCTGATGCATCGGCTGATGCTGAAGGGAATGTGGCTGAGGACCTGAAGGAGGATGAACTCTCTGTTATGCCTGATACGGCACAGAGCGGCAAGCCTTCTATCTTCTTCGACAAGGATGGCAAGGAGGTGAAGCATCGCATCTTCTCGGTGCCTCATTTCGGCAATACTTTCCCCGACCAGCAGGATGTGCAGATTCTGGCGGCTACTAAGCATGGTGTGAAGCCGGTACAGAACCGTCTGGAGGCGGAGAACAGCAAGGGCAAGCTGGTGTATGTGGGCAGCAATCCTTTCTTTTATGTCGACAAGCTGAACAACAGCATTCCTTACCTGGTGCCTCGTGCCTCTGTGCTGCTCCAGGATATTGGTCGTGCCTATTTCGATTCGTTGCAGATCAAGGGCATTCCGCTGCATAAGATTATCGTGACGAGCATTCTGCGTACCAAGGATGATGTGGCGAAACTGCGTACCCGAAACGGTAATGCTACCGAGAATTCGTGCCATCTTTATGGTACTACCTTCGATATCTGCTACAACCGTTACAAGCAGATTCAGACCCGTGAACAGCCTCGCCGCCAGGTGCAGAATGATACTCTGAAATGGGTGTTCTCCGAGGTGCTTCGCGATTTCCGCGACAAGAACCGCTGCTATATTAAATATGAGGTGAAGCAGGGTTGCTTCCATATCACCGTGAAGTAAATCCCTGGAAAATGTCCCCACACGCGCAGTGGGTATAAATAAAGGCACGGATTACACGGATTACACGGATTTATGGCGCTCATGTAAATTAAGCGATTTATCATCTCATAAAAAATCCGTGTAATCCGTGCCTAAAAAAACTCAAGTTTATTAGCTCTTTTCCTGAATCTTCTGAAGGTCAGTCTCTTCGCCTACCAGCCAGATGATATCGCCTTTTTCGAATACTCGGGTAGGCAGAACACGGGTCAGGTTCTCCCGGCCCTCTTCCAGTCCTACCACCATACAGTTGTATTTATCCCTTATTCCGCTTTCTATCAGTGTCTTTCCCAGGAATTCGCTGCCGCCGCTGATGATGAGCTGGCTAAGTTTCATCTCGCGCTTTTCTATTTCAGCCTCCTCAGGCAGCAGGTCGCTCTGCAGGGCTGTGTTGAATTTCTGCAGCTGGTCGTCGTTGCCGATTACCTGCAGTTTGTCGCCCGGGAAGATGATCATGTTGCCGTTCGGGATGTTCAGCCGGTGAGAGCCGCGGTGAATGCTGCTCAGGTCTACACCGAACCGCTGGCGCAGATGCAGTTCTCGCAGCGATTTGCCAGTCCAACTGCTATCTTCAGGCACTTCAAATTCGCTGATGTGGATATCCCGGTCTAGCAGTCTGCCCTCGTAGAGCGGCCGCTTTTCGCCATTCACCTGAGCCGCAATATCGCGCGAGCGGAGGTTGTGAACGAAGACGCGCTCCATCACGATGCTACGCTTCTTGATGCGGCGGGAGGTTATCATCAGCATCACTACTGCTGCACCGATGCAGACAATCAGCGCATTGGTAAAGCGCGAGAGGAAATTGATGATGTAGAAGATGAAAGCCAGTGCTATCATAAAGCGCACGAACACCGTAAAGAGCAGCGGCACGCGGTTGATGCTGCTCTCCACCCAGAGGCGTTTCCACTCGGCACTGTGGTTCTTCTTCATCACGATGGCGCGCAGGAACGGCGAGATGAATAGGACGGTGAGCAGACCGGTGATGGCGTTGGCATACCAGTGGAGATGCCAGCCGGGCAGCAGATTGCGCATCAGCGGCAGCACGAAGGTGAACATCAGGGCGATGACGGCTGCCGAAAGGATGGAGTAGGCGGTAGTGTTGACCAGCATCTGTCGGATCAGCGATTTCCACTTGCTCTGCTGCTGCGTCTGGGGATGACTCATCGCAAAATGGTTCAGAATATGGATGAGCTTGTCGGGCAGATGTTTCTCCATCACCTGATAGGTAGGTGTGGCAAGACGGATCATATAAGGTGTAAGGAAGGTGGTGATGACGCTCACTGCTACCACTACCGGATAGAGGAACTTGCTGATGACGCCGAGCGACAGACCCAGCGAGGCGATGATGAAAGAGAACTCACCAATCTGAGCCATCGAGAAACCGCAGCGCATCGCCAACTTCAGCGACTCACCTCCGAGCATGAATCCGAAGGTGCCGAATATCGCCTGACCTACCAGTATCGTGCCCACCAGGGCGAGGATAGGAACGGCATATTCTACCAGAATCTTCGGGTCTACCAGCATACCTACCGATACGAAGAAGATGGCTCCGAAGAGATTCTTTACCGGTTCTACGAGTTTGATAATCTTCTCTGCCTCAATGGTTTCTGCCAGTATGCTGCCCATGACGAAGGATCCGAAGGCGCTGCTGAACCCCACCTTGGTGCTCAGTACCGCCATGCCGCAGCACAGACCCAGCGAAACGATGAGCAGGGTTTCGGCATTGATGAGTTTCCTCACCGAACGCAGGAACCACGGAATGGCGAAGATGCCCACGATAAACCACACGCCCAGGAAGAAGCCTATCTTCACGATAGAGGCAAGCATCTGCCCGCCGTCGGGACTGCTTCCGCTCGCTATCGCCGACAGCATCACCATCATCACGATAGCCAGGATATCTTCCAGTATCAGCACGCTCATCACCATCGAGGCAAACTTCTGGGTGCGCAGCCGCATATCATCGAATGCCTTATATATAATAGTGGTGGAGCTCATGGCGAGCATACCGCCCAGGAAGATGCAGTCCATCCTTCCCCAGCCGAAGCCGTGGCCTACGCTGATGCCCAGCATCATCATGCAGAACACGATGACCACGGTGGCGATGATGGGAGAGGCACCCATCTTCACGATTTTCTTGAACGAGAAGTCGAGACCGAGCGAGAAGAGGGTGAAGATGACACCGATGTCGGCCCAGGTCTGGATATCCGTCTCGTCGACTACCGACATGGTGTAGGGCATGTGTGGCGAAACCAGGAATCCCGCCATGATGTATCCCAGCACCAGCGGCTGCTTGAGCCTTTTGAAGATGAGGGTTACGATGCCTGCCACCATCAGGATGAGGGCAAGGTCTTTTATTAAAAATGGAATTTCTGCCATTAGTTATAGTTTATAGTTTATAATTTATAGTTTATAGCGGCATCGCCGTATTATTTATAGTTTATAGTTAATAGTTAATAGCGGCTTCGCCGTATAGGGGCAAACTTGCTTAAAGAAGAAGGATGCTGATAAAAATAATAGTTTATAGTAGATAAGACGCTTGCTTTGCAGCAAGAAAGCCCTATTAACTATAAACTATTAACTATAAACTAGTTGAGGCTTCTCCTTTGCAGCAAGAATGCCCTATTAACTATAAACTATTAACTATAAACTAATCATTAAATTCTTCTGTGATTTCCGCTATCTTCACGATGGTCTTCACTACCTTCTCCATTACCTGGATGCTCACAAACTCGTGAGGGCCGTGGAAGTTGACACCGCCGGCGAAGATGTTAGGACAAGGCAGACCCTTGAAGCTCAGCTGGGCTCCGTCGGTACCGCCGCGGATAGGTTCTACGCGAGGTGGAACGCCGCTCTCCTGCATCGCTCTGAGCACGATGTCGATGACGTGCATGTTAGGATCAATCTTCTCCTTCATGTTATAGTACTGGTCGTAGATAACCGCCTTTACGGTTCCGTCGCCATACTTCTCGTTCATCTTGTTTACGCAGTCCTCGATGAAGTCCTTGCGGCTTTCAAACCTGTTGCGGTCGTGATCGCGGATGATGTAGCTGAGTTTTGCCTCCTCGCAGCGGCTCTCGATGCCGATGAGGTGGTAGAAACCCTGGTAGCCTTCAGTCTGCTCAGGAGTCTCGTTCTCAGGAATCATGTTCTGGAATTCCACAGCCAGTCGGCTTGCATTCACCATCTTTCCCTTGGCATAGCCTGTATGAACGCTCACGCCCTTGATGATGATTTTAGCTCCGGCTGCATTGAAGTTCTCGTATTCCAGGTCGCCCAGGTCGCCGCCATCTACGGTGTAAGCCCAGTCGCAGCCAAACTTCTCTACGTCGAAATGATGTGCACCCATACCGATTTCCTCGTCAGGATTGAAACCTACTCGGATGTCGCCGTGCTTGATTTCGTCGTGGTCGCGCAGATAGCACATAGCCTGTACGATTTCAGCGATGCCCGCCTTGTCGTCAGCACCCAGCAGGGTAGTACCGTCTGTCACGATGATATCCTCTCCCTTGTGAGCCTTCAGCTCTGGGAAAGTCTCAACGCTTGAGATGATGCCCGGGCTCAGCTCGATGTCGTTGCCGTCATAGTTCTTGATGACGCGCGCCTTTACATCCTTTCCGCTGGCATCAGGCGATGTATCCATGTGTGAAATAAATCCGATGGTAGGAGTCTTTTTCTTGGTATTGCTCTTCAGGGTGGCATAGATATAGCCCATGTCATCCATTTCGACATCGCTCAGTCCTTCGTTCTCAAGTTCCTTCTTCAGGTACTTGGCAAATTCGAGCTGTTTTGCCGTACTAGGCACGCTGGTCGATTCTTCGCTCGACTGTGTGTCGAATTTCGTATAGTTTATAAATCGTTCTACTAAATCCATGTTTTCAATTATTAATCATTTCTGTTGTTTCGGGTGATCTCGGTGGGATTCAAACCCACGACCTTCAGAACCGGAATCTGACGCTCTATTCAGCTAAGCTACGAGACCCTCTTTTCTGCCGCCCGTTTCTCCGGTTGTATGACATCGAAACGGGAAGTCGACTGCAAAATTACTGCTTTTATTTGAAATAACCAAATATTTTGGGCAGATTTTTTTATATATATAATGTGTATTTGCAAATTGTTCTACAAAATGCTACTAAAAAACTTAAAAATGCTATCATTTTGCGAAAAAATACGGAAAAATGCTTGCAGATTAATTATTATTTTGTACCTTTGCAGCGCAAATACTAAATATGAAATAAAAATGAGCAATTTGATAAAACCTGAAGGGTACAAGGCGCTGCTGGATATGCGCCAGACCGAAATGGGTATTAAAATGATAAAAGAATTCTTCCAGCAAAACCTGAGCACCGAGCTCCGTCTGCGTCGCGTTACCGCTCCGCTCTTCGTATTGAAGGGTCTTGGTATCAATGATGACCTGAACGGCGTAGAGCGCCCTGTAAGTTTCCCTATCAAGGATTTGGGCGAAGCCCAGGCTGAGGTGGTTCATTCTCTTGCCAAGTGGAAGCGACTGACGCTTGCCGAGTATGAGATTGAGCCTGCTTATGGCGTATATACAGATATGAACGCCATCCGTGCTGACGAGGAGCTGGATAATCTTCATTCGCTCTATGTTGACCAGTGGGACTGGGAGGCTGTGATTACCAGGGAAGACCGTACCATCGCCTTCCTCGAGAATATCGTGCGCCGCATCTATGGTGCCATCTTGCGTACCGAGTTCCTGGCTTGCGAGCATTATCCTCAGCTGAAGCCTTTCCTGCCTAAGGAGATTCATTTTATTCATGCGCAGGATTTGCTCGATATGTATCCAGACCTTTCTCCTAAGGAGCGTGAGGATGCTATCTGCAAGAAGTACGGCGCTGTATTTGTAGAGGGCATCGGAGGTAAGTTGAGCGATGGCAAGAAGCATGATGGCCGAGCTCCTGACTATGATGACTGGAGCACCGTGGCTGAGAACGGCAAGATGGGACTGAATGGTGATATCCTCATCTGGTATCCTGTTTTGGGTCGCAGTTTCGAGCTCAGTTCTATGGGTATCCGTGTCGACAAGGAGAGTCTGCTGCGTCAGCTTAAGCTGGAGGGCAAGGAGGATAGAGAGAAGCTTTACTTCCATCAGCAGCTCCTGAACGACAAGTTGCCTCTGAGCATTGGTGGCGGTATCGGCCAGAGCCGTCTGTGTATGGTATTGCTTCATAAGGCTCACATTGGTGAGATCCAGGCTAGCATCTGGCCTGAGGAGATGCGCAAGGAGGCTGAGGAAGCGGGCATGAACCTCATTTAAGCTTTTCTGCCGGTGCGTCATGGTGTATACTGTGATGTGCTGCATATTCAGTTGATCTTTTTAAGATAATAATAATTTGCTTACGAAGGCTCCCGGTGCTTTTCTGCATCGGGGGCTTTTTTTTGTTGTGTGTCGGTATGACACTAACCTAGTTGGTTCAAATTCCCCAGAACGCCCCGTTTCTGCCGTTTTCGGGGTCTTCATTGATGACCGGCGTCTGCCATCATTTATAACCCGTGTTGGTCTTAATAGAAGACTCGAGCGAGGCACAAAAGACTGTTCTTTCGATTGTCGGTGCAAAGATATGAAGATTTCTGGTATCTACCAAATTTAGACATGTGATAAGGAGCGATTTTCAGCAGCTTACGATTTGAAACTTAGTAAAGAGAAATAACTTTATGTTTCATGGGACGCATCTCTATGTTTTGCGGTGTAGAAAACTATGTTTTGCGCTATAAACCAGTATATTACAAAGTAATAACCGATTACGTGGAACGTATTCAGTATTCAGTATTCAGTTTTTTTCGCTGTTGTTACCACTCTCTGTATAGATAGTATATTATATATATATAATAATATATATATATAATATAAAATAATTACTTACAATTTGTAACCATATAAAAGGTAACTATCGCGAAAAAAACTGAATACTGAATACTGAATAACCTCTTGGGCATCATACGCCCGGGTATAATGGCAGCATTTGGGGAAGATAGTACTAGTTTCTCCACTCCGTATAGCTTGTCCTACATGGAGTGGAGAATTTCGTATCGTGTGGAGTATCTTCTATGTCATGACCAGATCCAGGTCCTTTGTGAGTTTTTTCATCGCCGGGTTCTTCTCCATAAGAAGTTCCAGAACTTCATTCTTGGTCAGAACCTTGCCTACCTCTTCCTGGTCGGCAAGGCGGTAGCTGATGCTCAGTTCGCTGTTGTGAAGCCCTAAGACGAAAGTCTTGAGAATGCGGTTCTTGATGTTCAAAACGTCGTCTAGTAAGAGCTGGTTGTTGATGATAACCTCTATCTGCGGATAGTTGGTTATCTTCGGTACAATACTCTTCATGCGGTTGGCTAAACCTATGAAATCCAGCTTGTTCTGCATTCTCATGCACATACTGAACCATGTTGCTTCCACCTGCTCCTGGGTGAACTCGTTCTGGTCGCCCGTGATGGTCGCTTTTTCCTCATTGGCATCATCATACGGACTGTGCAGGCGGCGCTGGTTCTCCTCCCTCTTCTTCAGGTTAGAGAAAGTCATGCCTATGCCGCCCAGCTTGATATTCTTGAGTCGTGGCTTGTGAGGCGATGCAGCATCAGTAGCAGCTCCGGCAGCGGCTGAGTCTTCAGGAGAGACAGATGCGGCTGCGGTGGCAGATGCAGAATAAGATGCAGCATTGGAGGCTGCAGAAGCGGCTGTCGGTGCCCCTGACGAAGGCACAGCAGTAGCGGTAGCAGCAGACGCTCCCGGCTGTGATGACCGGTTTTCGCTGCTGCCAGAAGGCTCAGAACCTGCACCCTGAGAGGCAAGCTTAGACTGAGCCAGAAGTTTCTGAAACAGGGATTTCAATCTATTGGGCGTACGCCCCGCACTAGGCGCATCCTGATCCTCGGGCTGCGTAATCTGGCCTATCTGTATCAGGGTGAGCTCTACCAGTAATCGCTTGTTGCTGCTGGCGCGGTAATGGATATCGCACTGGTTCATCAGTTCCAGCGCCTTATATAAGAAAGGTGTAGGTGCCTTCTGGGCCTGAGCCTGGAACTTGGCTTTCTGGTCGTCGCTGGTCTCGAGCAGAGGCAGGGTCTGAGGGTCCTTCGCCATCATCACGTTGCGCACATGCTGGGCAAGCCCCTGTATCATGTTGCCGCCATCGAAACCGCGGCTCAGAATGCCGTCGAGTGTTACCATCATCTCGGCCACCTTGTTCTCCAGAGCCAGGTCTACCAGACGGAAATAGTTGTCGCTGTCGAGCACGTTCAGGTCCTCGATCACCTTCTGGTAAGTGATGTTGCCCATGCAGAAGCTGGCAGCCTGGTCGAAGATAGAGAGGGCATCGCGCATACCTCCGTCAGCCTTTTCGGCTATCACGGCGAGCGCCTGCTCTTCATATTGTATGCCTTCCTTCTCAGCCACCATCTTCAGGTGGTTGATGGTATTGGCTACCGTCATTCGTTCGAAGTCGTAAATCTGACATCGGCTCAGGATGGTAGGCAGAATCTTATGCTTCTCGGTAGTGGCGAGGATGAAGATGACATGCTGAGGCGGCTCTTCCAACGTCTTGAGAAAGGCGTTGAAGGCAGCTGTAGAGAGCATGTGGACCTCATCGATGATAAACACCTTATACTTGCCCACCTGAGGCGGAATGCGGGTCTGCTCCATCAGAACCTTAATCTGGTCAACACCGTTGTTGCTGGCGGCATCCAGCTCGAAGATGTTGTAGGAACGCTGCTCGTTGAAGGCACGGCAGCTCTCACATTCGTTGCATGCCTCGCCGTCTTCACGAGGATGCTCGCAGTTGATTGCCTTCGCAAAAATGCGGGCACAAGTGGTTTTTCCCACACCTCTCGGACCGCAGAAAAGATAGGCGTGCGCCAGCTTGCCGCTCTTCACTGCATTCTTCAAAGTGGTGGTCAATGCACTCTGTCCGACAACCGAATCGAAGGTCATCGGACGGTACTTTCTTGCAGAAACTATATACTCTTCCATTATTTTTTCTTAATTGATGATGCAAAGATAACAAAAAAATATTATCTTTGCAAACAAATTCGGAAGAAATGAGTAAAAAACTTGGTATTATATGGAATTATCTCGCTCATTATAAGTATCTTATAGTGATTGTAACGGGTGTTCTGGTAGTTGGTGTAGTTGACGACAACAGTGTAAGGCAGCACATTAAGTACCAGATAGAGATAGCTACGCTCCGTTCGGAGATAGAAAAGTATCGTGAGCAGTATGAAAACGACAAGCATACCCTGCGCGATATGCAGCATGGTGCGCGGGCATTTGAGAAGATAGCCCGCCAGCGTTATTTCATGAAGGCTGATGATGAGGACATCTTTGTATTGAGTTCGGATATTCCGGAAAAAACTAACGAACAAGACGAAAATGAAACAATTGAGTAAACTGGAAAGTGCTATTTTCTTGCTGGGCGGCGTGCTGATGGTTGTCGGTGCGGCTTGCTTCGCATTTGGTTTTTCACATCCGCAGCTGGTGCAGGTAACGAGCTGGGGGTTCCTGCTGGGTACCATACTCTTCAGTGTAATGCAGGCGATGCAGTTCTATGAGGGACCTTCGCTGGTTATCCACCGCCTGAAGCGCATGCAGTATGTAGCAGACATCTTCTTCGTGCTCTCAGGCATCTCGATGGTAGATACGGTGTATGCTTTCCTGCGCCGCTGGTTTGAGAATTATGAGACCTATATCACCTATTTCTATAATAAGTGGGTAGTCTTCCTTCTCATCGCAGCCCTTCTGGAACTGTATACCACGCATCGCATCTCTCATGAACTGAAGAAGGAAAACAATCAGTAATATAGAAAGGACGAGAAAAAAGCTTTCGGTGGCCAATAGGAGTGCAAACAAAACATAAATCTTGTAAGAATGAATTAAATTGCTGCAATTTATTTCGTCAGTTCAAATTAAGATTGTATTTTTGTTCACCGAAAGTGATATAGATAGCTTATGAATAGAATATTTTACGCATTCATTGCCTTGATGGCACTTGCATCTTGTGCCAACAGTTACGATATCTCGGGTACTTCTAACGTAAGTACTCTGGACGGACGCATGCTGTACCTTAAGATACTGGAAAACAACGATTTCAAGAACGTGGATTCTTGCGATGTAGTGCACGGACAGTTCCATTTTCAGGGTTCTGTCGACTCTATGAAGATGGCGAATATCTTCATGGATGATGACCCTGTGCTGCCGCTGGTGCTGGAGAGTGGAAGCATTACGGTGAAGCTCGATGATACACAGCAGGTGGTAAGCGGTACTCCTATGAACGATAAACTCTTCGGATTCTTCAAGAAATACCAGCAGATTCAGAATCAGCTGCGCGAACTGGTACACAAGCACGACCAGGCTATCATGAACGGTAGCGATATGGAGGCTGTCAACAAGCAGCTGAACGAGGAATCCATCCGCCTTTCTGAGCAGGAAGACAAGCTCATCACTTCGTTTGTTACCGACAACTTCAACAATGTGCTGGGACCGGGCGTCTTCTTCCTCGTTACAATGGGCAACCAGTATCCGATGCTCTCTCCTTGGATTGAGGATATCATGAGCAAGGCTACCGACTATTTCAAGAATGATCCTTATGTAAAGGACTATTATAAGAAAGCTCAAGAGAATCAGGAGATTATGAACGGTACACGAGATGCCCAGAGTGGCATGCAGCCAGAGATGGAAGCGGCTCCACAGGTAAATCCTGATGCGGCTCCGGCACCTACAGCCAACGAACTGGCTGCGCCTACGATTCCTGGAAAACAGGAAGGTCAGGAGTAGAAACAGGGCTCTTTCAAGGTCTTGGGCATTAACATCTTGTAAAACTCTTCATTTTATAAGTTTAGTAATATGAAATTAATCAAGAATGGAACCATTATAAATGAGGGTCGCTCTTTTGTGGGCGACCTCTTGTTGGATGGTGAATTTATCAAGGAGATATATGAAGGCGAGGCACCCCGTGGCAATTACGATGAAGTCATCGATGCCTCGGGGTGTTTTGTTTTGCCGGGTGTGATTGATGATCATGTTCACTTCCGTGAGCCGGGACTTACGCAGAAGGCTGACATCGAGAGCGAAAGCCGCGCTGCTGCCTTTGGTGGTGTGACCAGTTATTTTGATATGCCTAACACGGTACCTCAGACTACCACTCTGGAGGCCTGGCAGGCAAAGCGGCAGCTGGGCGCTGAGAAGAGTCATGTGAACTACAGTTTCTTCTTTGGTGCTACCAATGATAATGTAAATGATTTTGAACAGCTCGATACGCATCGTGTGCCGGGAATCAAGCTCTTTATGGGCTCCAGTACGGGCAATATGCTGGTGGATAAATATGAGGCGCTGCAGGCTATCTTCAAGAAGGCGAAAGAACTGGACCTGCCGGTGATGACCCACTGCGAGGATACCGAAATCATCAACCGCAACATGCAGCTGGCTAAGCAGAAATGGGGTGAGGACCCTGCCGTAGAACATCATCCGGAAATACGCAGCGAGGAGGCTTGCTATGAAAGCAGCCGTCTGGCGGTGCAGCTGGCTAAGGAAAGCGGGGCGCATCTCCATATCGCTCACGTTACTACGGCTAAGGAACTGGAGTTCTTTGGTAAGGATGAAAATATTACAGGAGAGACTGTTGTAGCTCATCTCATGTTCTCTGATAAAGATTACGCTGTGAAGGGCGCACGCATCAAATGCAACCCTGCAGTAAAGACCGCTGCTGACCGCGAAGCTTTGCGTAAGGCGCTGAGTAATGGTAAGATAACTGTAGTAGGTACCGATCATGCTCCTCATCAGTTGAAGGATAAACAGGGCGGTTGTGCCAAGGCTGCATCAGGTATGCCAATGGTACAGTTCTCACTGGTAAGCATGCTGAAACTTGTTGACGAAAAGGTAATCAGTATAGAGCGCCTGGTTGAACTGATGTGCCATAATCCAGCCCGTCTGTTCCATATCAGTCAGCGCGGCTTCCTGTGTCCGGGTTATAAGGCAGATGTCGTTGTGGTGCGCAAGGGAGAGCCTTGGAAGGTGACCGCAGAGGTGATTCAGAGCAAGTGTAAATGGAGTCCTGTAGAGGGTGATGAGTTTGCATGGAAAGTGGAACAGACTTTCTGTAACGGTCATCTTATCTATAACAAAGGTGTGTTTGATTCCGCTTGCAGAGGAGAGGAACTGGAGTTCAGAAACAATTCCTGAAAAGGGAAATCTTACGGGGATTGTAAAATAAAATATCGTATCGGATGCGAAGAATAGTATACAATATAAGCGAAATTGAGCCATATATCAACTGGCTATACTTTTATCATGCCTGGGGATTGAGCGGCAAACCTCGAGAGGAAAAGGAAAAACTGAAGGCTGAGGCGCTCGATATGCTCCATTCATGGGAAGGCGAATATCATACCTATGCCGTCTTCGGACTCTTCGAGGCGAACAGCGAGGGGGATGATATCTGGCTGGAAGGGCAGAAAGTCCGCTTCCCGATGCTCCGACAGCAGCATCCGGCGGCTCAGGGAGAACCCAATCTCTGTCTGGCTGATTTCATCCGTCCTCTGGGTAGTGGAATAACAGACCGGCTGGGTATCTTCTGCACGACGGTAGATGGCGGTCTGGAGAAGAAATATCGCTCGGACGACTACCTCAATATGATGGCACAGACACTCTGCGACCGGTTGGCTGAAGCCACGGCAGAGAAGTTGCACGAAGAGGTGAGACGCAGCATCTGGGGCTATGCTCCCGGCGAGCAGCTGAGCATCGAAGACCAGCATCTGGAGCGCTATCAGGGCATCCGTCCGGCTATAGGATATCCTTCGCTGCCCGATACCAGTGCCAACTTCATCATCGACCAGCTCATCGATATGAGTCAGGTGGGCATCCGGCTCACCACAAGCGGAATGATGACGCCTCATGCCAGTGTTTCGGGGCTGATGTTTGCACATCCCAAGTCGCGGTATTTCGAACTGGGACGGATAGGAGACGACCAGCTTGGCGACTATGCACAGCGCAGAGGAGTGCCCGTGCAGGCAATGAAAACGTATCTTCAATCAAGTTTGATCAAGAAATGATAGCAAGAATATTGATACTCGTAGTGGTATTCACCCTGTTGCCGTATCTGTGGATATATAAAAGGTATGGCAAGTTACGGCTGAAGAGTCTCTGGCAGCGGGTGCTCTTCTGGTTGCCGGCTTTCGTGGTTATCGCCTACAGTGCATATATCACGATGCTGCCCAACTTCCTGCCACGCAATCCGGTGCTCATCGACATCTGGTTTGTGATAATGGCAGTATGTGCGGTGCCGCAGTTTGTCTTCAGCCTGTTCAGTGTCTTCGGTTGGTGCTGTATGCGGCTCCTTCACGGCCATCGCAACTGGGGCAAGCTCCTCGGACTGGTAGTGGGAGCGGTGGCGTTCTTCTGCTTTATCTACGGATTTACCGAAGGTTTTCCTAAGATGCAAGTCAAGCGTATCACCATCTATGTACCTAATCTGCCGAAGTCTTTCGAGGGCTATCGCATCGTTCAGTTCAGCGACATCCATCTCGGGTCATACTATGGCTGGCGTGGTCATCTGCCTCAGCGCGATATCGACAGCATTAATGCCGAAAAACCTGATCTGATTTGCTTTACAGGTGATTTACAGAATGTTACGCCCGATGAACTGCCTGAGTATCAGGCGCTGCTCAGCAGTCTGAAAGCCAGAGATGGCGTGATGAGTGTGCTGGGTAATCACGATTACACCTATTATATGGATGTAGATGATGAGCAGGAGATAGCTGCGCTCGAGAAGCGGATGCAGGACTTTCAGCGGAGTTGCGGATGGCGCCTGCTGATGAATGAGCATGTGGCGGTGCATAGAGGCGCTGACAGCATCTATGTGGCTGGTACAGAGAACTATGACAAACCCAAGCGAACCAACGTAAGGAAGGCGCTGTATGGCATCAGACCGGGCTCTTTCGTGCTGATGCTGCAGCATATTCCGAAGCAATGGCGCGAGACCTGGCCTTCTACTATTAATAAGGAGAAGGATGAGGATGGCGATGTGATAGGACCTGACAGGAAGGATTCGCTGGTCGTAGCACCGCAGCTTACGCTGAGCGGTCATACGCATGCGGGGCAGATCAGCGTACTGGGCTTGCGTCCGTCGATGTTCACTCCTTATGATTACGGCCTCTTCGAAGAGGAAGGTTGCCAGCTCTATACCACATCGGGTCTGGGCGGTACCGTTCCAATCCGCATCGGGGCTACGGCAGAAATCGTGGTCATCACACTGAAGAGAAAATAAGGAGTGTTGAATGTTAAATGTTGAGTGTTAAATTATTCATTCTTAATAAAAAATGAAGTACTTATATCGTCTGTATCAGCTTGTGATATGCTTGCCTATCCTCTTGTTGGCTAGCGTTTTAACCAGTGTAACTACTGTTTTGGGATGTATGCTGGGTAATGGTCATTTCTGGGGTTATTATCCTGGTAAGTATTGGTCCTGGCTTTGGGTCCGCATCCTCCTTCTGCCTGTAAAAGTAGAGGGACGTGAGCATCTCAAGAAGAACCAGAGTTATGTTTTCGTGGCCAATCATCAGGGTGCTTTCGATATCTTCCTGATTTACGGCTTCCTGGGCAGAAACTTCAAGTGGATGATGAAGAAGGGCTTGCGCAAAGTGCCTCTCATCGGTATCGCCTGTGAGTATGCGCACCACATCTTTGTAGACAAGAGCGGACCTTCGAAGATCCGTGCTTCTTATGACCGTGCTCGTGAGGTGCTTAAAGAGGGCATGTCGCTGGTGGTATTCCCTGAAGGTGCCCGCACGTTTACGGGTCATATGGGCGTGTTTCGCCGTGGCGCTTTCATGCTTGCCGATGAACTGCAGTTGCCGGTATGTCCGCTTACCATCAATGGCAGTTTCGATGTGAAGCCTCGTATGAAGGACATCTACTGGGCTTTCTGGCATCCTCTGAAGCTCACTATTCATGAGCCTATTGAGCCGATTGGCAAGGGAGCTGACAATATCAAGAACCAGATGAACAAGAGCTATGAGGCAATCATGAACGGACTTGACAAGAAATATCAGGGTTTTGTAGAGAATCCGGACCAATAATTTCGGGTTTTCGCTTGTTATTTCAAAAATAAGTTGTAATTTTGCATCTGTATTACATTATATAGAATCAGAATCATTAAAATTAGAAGAAGTTATGAGTGATAGCATAGTAATCATTCCTACATATAATGAGAAGGAAAACATCGAGAAAATCATCCGTGCTGTCTTCGGTCTCGAAAAGCAGTTTGATATCCTCGTTATCGATGACGGAAGTCCTGATGGTACTGCTGCCATCGTCAAGGGCTTGATGGCTAATGAGTTTGCCGGTCGTCTGCATATCCTGGAGCGTTCGGGTAAACTCGGTTTGGGTACTGCCTATATCATGGGCTTCAAATGGTCATTGAAGCAGGGCTATGACTTCATCTTCGAGATGGATGCCGACTTCAGTCATGATCCTAATGATTTGCCTCGTCTCTATGCGGCAACTCACGATGAGGGGTATGATGTGGCTGTAGGCTCAAGATATATTTCGGGTGTGAACGTGGTCAACTGGCCTATCGGACGCGTTTTGATGAGCTATTTCGCTTCTAAATACGTACGTATCGTAACCGGATTTAAGGTGAATGATACCACAGCTGGATTCGTCTGCTACCGACGTAAGGTGTTGGAAACCATAGATTTGGATGCTATCCGCTTCAAGGGCTATGCTTTCCAGATAGAGATGAAATATACGGCTCATCGAATAGGTTTCAAGATCAAGGAGGTGCCGGTCATCTTTGTTAACCGTCGTGAAGGTGTGAGCAAGATGAGTGGTGGCATCTTTGGTGAGGCTTTCTTTGGCGTGATGCGACTGCGCCTGGATGGCTGGTTCAAGAAATATCCGAAGAAGGATTAATACTCAGTAATCACTACTCAGTAATCAGTAATCACTAATCAGTACTTGGATGGAAATCCAAAAGATAGAAAAAACATACGGGCGTTCGCCACAGGCGGATGCCCTCTTTGATTTGATGGGGAAGAAGTCGGTTCATTCCATTTTTCTCCAGGGTTTGCTGTGCTCTTCAGCTCCGATGTTCTTTGCTTCTCTGCAGGGGAAGATGAGGCGTTCGGTACTCTTCGTACTGGATGATGCCGATGAAGCAGGCTATTTTTATCACGATCTCACTCAGATGATGGGGCAGGAGAAGGTCTTCTTCTTTCCTTCCAGCTATCGGCGTGCCGTGAAATACGGGCAGCGTGATGCAGCGAACGAAATCCTACGTACAGAGGTGCTGGCGCGCCTCTCTTCGGGAGGACATTTCCCGGTAGTCACTTATCCCGATGCACTGGCAGAACTCGTTGTGGCTAAGCAGAATCTGGATGAACGGATTCTGAAACTGACTGTAGGTCAGCAGATTGCTCAGACCGATGTGGTTCATACTCTGCGCGATTTCGAACTCAAAGAAACCGATTATGTTTATGAACCGGGCCAGTTTGCCGTGCGTGGAAGCATCCTCGATGTCTATTCCTACAGCTGCGAATATCCGTTCCGTATCGACTTCTTCGGCGATGAGATTGACACCATCCGTACCTTTGATGTTGAGACTCAGCTCTCGCAGGCAAAGCGCACAGAGATAGAAATCGTGCCCGAACTCGCCCATATCGAGAGCAACAAGCTGTGTTTCCTCAATTTCCTCTCCGAAAGTACGCCAGTCGTTGCGAAAGATCTTTCTTTCGTTTGCGACCGCATCGGTCAGATCTATACCGAAGGCTTCTCATCGCAGAGCCTTACCGAGCAGCTGGAGGGAGCTACTGAGGTAGAGGCTGAGCGCATCAGACATGACATGAAGACCGAGCTCAACCTCGTTTCTCCGCTCGATTTCAAGAAGGCAGTAGCGGCTCATCTCCGTATCGAGTTCGGCAAGGTCGCTCCGCCAGAGAGTTCGGCTGTGATACCTTTCAATATCGCTCCACAGCCTCTTTTCCATAAGAATTTCAATTTGCTTTGCCAGACTCTGGAGGATTTCCTGCTCCAGGGTTACACCTTATATATATTGGCAGATAGCCAGAAGCAGCAACAGCGCCTGAAGGATATCTTTGAAAGCGAAGAGCTGAAGCGCTACGCCATCCGTTTTACACCGGTAGACAAGACGCTTCATGAAGGCTTTACTGACCATGACAAGAAGTGCTGTTTCTTTACCGATCATCAGATTTTTGACCGTTTTCATAAATATAACCTGCGCTCAGATAAAGCGAGAGCCGGCAAGATGGCACTCACCATGAAGGAACTGCAGGAGATGGAAGTGGGAGATTTTATCGTGCATGTAGACTTCGGTATCGGCAAGTTCGGCGGTCTGGTTAGGGTTCCTACGGGCAACAGCTATCAGGAAATGATCCGCATCGTCTATACGAACAATGACAAGGTGGATGTTTCTATCCACTCGCTTTATAAAATCAGCAAATATCGCCGCAGCGATACCGGTACTCCGCCTCGCCTGTCTACACTGGGTACAGGTGCCTGGGACAAACTCAAGGACAAAGCTAAGAAGCGAATCAAGGACATTGCGCGCGACCTGATCAAACTCTATGCCCAGCGCCGACGCGAGAAGGGATTCGCCTTCAGTGCCGACAATTATCTGCAGCATACGCTGGAGGCTTCCTTCCTGTATGAAGATACGCCAGACCAGAATAAGGCTACTCAGGAGGTGAAGAAGGATATGGAGAGCGGCAGACCGATGGACCGTCTGGTTTGTGGCGATGTGGGCTTCGGCAAGACTGAGGTCGCCATCCGTGCAGCCTTCAAGGCAGCGTGCGACAGCAAGCAGGTTGCGGTGCTGGTGCCTACTACCGTTCTGGCTTTCCAGCACTATCAGACTTTCAAAAAGCGTCTGGAAGGCATGCCTGTAAGGGTAGACTATCTCAGTAGAGCCCGTACAACGAAGGAAACCAGAGAGGTGCTTGACGCCCTGAAAGAGGGTAAGATTGATATCCTCATAGGTACACATAAGCTGATATCAAAGACCGTGAAATGGCATGACCTGGGACTGCTCGTCATCGATGAAGAGCAGAAGTTCGGTGTGTCTACCAAAGAGAAACTCCGTCAGCTCAAGGTAAATGTCGATACACTCACGATGAGTGCCACTCCGATTCCGCGAACCCTCCAGTTCTCTCTGATGGGCGCCCGGGATATGAGTATCATGCGCACTCCGCCACCTAACCGTTATCCGATTCATACCGAACTGGTAACGTTTAGTAGTGAAGTTATCTGCGATGCCATCAATTTCGAGATGAGCCGAAACGGACAGGTTTATTTCGTATGCGACAGAATATCCAAGCTTCCGGAACTTAAGATGCTCATCGAGAAGCATATTCCAGACTGTAGAGTAGCAATCGGTCACGGACAGATGAAGCCTGAGGATTTGGAGAAAATCATCATGGGCTTTATCAATTACGATTATGATGTACTGCTTTCTACCACTATTGTAGAGAACGGTATCGACATTTCCAATGCCAATACGATTATCGTGAGCGATGCTCATCACTTCGGATTGAGTGACCTGCATCAGATGCGTGGACGCGTAGGAAGAAGCAACAAGAAGGCTTTCTGCTATCTGATGGCGCCACCTAAGAGTGCACTTACTCCTGAGGCGCGTCGCCGTCTGGAGGCGCTGGAGACGTTCAGCGAACTGGGTAGCGGCTTCAATCTCGCCA
>ERZ773181.431-NODE-431-length-46148-cov-15.014297_pt1 | contig 46148 bp, 42 predicted proteins | sample MGYA00581001_ERZ773181 | MGnify/ENA primary metagenome ERZ773181 (study PRJEB29015, sample SAMEA2737780) | human gut metagenome | biome: human gut; feature: human-associated habitat; material: faeces | place: China | collected 2012 ...
CAGCACACGCCGGTATCGGTATCGAGGAGGAGACCGGCGCAGGCAGAAACTCAGGAAGACAGAGCAGAAAGCAGCAAAATACCGCCGCAGCTATACCCGCGTTGTACCCCATCAGACGGGGCAGCGGAGGGTATAGCCATGGCAGTCGCAAGCGAGTCTTATGCGCCGTCAGTCCTGGTCAGCACGGAGGGTCTTCCTGAGAAAGACTGGCTGGAATACCGGCGCAGGGGGATCGGCGGCAGCGATGCAGCCGCCATATTAGGAATCTCACCGTTTGCTACGGCACGGGATCTCTACTATGACAAGCTGAAGATCGTGCCTTTTGACGACTCGGAGAGCAACTGGGTAGCCAAGAAGATGGGGCATCTGCTGGAAGATCTGGTAGCGGAGATATTCCACGTAAAAACGGGATATCGCATCTATCAGATCAAGAAGATGTTTTATCATCCGGTGCATACGTTTATGCTGGCGGATATTGACTACTTCGTAGAGCTTCCCAAAGGCCGGACTGCTATTCTGGAGATCAAAACGACCAATTACAACGCAAAGGATCACTGGTGGTCTGAGGATGGGCAGGAGATCGTTCCCCTCAACTATGAGGCTCAGGGGCGGCACTATATGGCCGTGATGAACATTGATGAGGTCTTCTACTGCTGCCTGTACGGCAACAATGAAGATGAAGTCATCATCCGGCATATCGACCGTGACCGGGACTATGAGGCGGAGCTGATCGCGCTGGAGCAGGATTTCTGGGAGAACCACATCCTCACCGGCATGCCCCCACCCTATACGGAGGACGGCGACCTGATCCTCAACAGCGTCAGGCGTCATTTCGGGCCTGCTGACCCATCGGCGCCGGAGTTGATACTGGAGGGGAATATGGCATTGCTTGTCCCCCGGTATCTGGAGCTTCAGGCCCAGCGCAACGTGGAAAAAAGAAACTATGAGTGCATCGAAGCGGAAATGCGGCGGCTGCAAGGCCGTATCGTCGCAGAAATGGGGCGGAGCTGCACGGCTGTCTGCCAGGGGCGTGAAGCGGCTTACAGCATCAGCTATAAGCCTGTGCGCAAATCCGGCATCAGTAAGGACAATTTGCAGCGTTTGCAGGCGCAGCATCCGGACATCTACGAGCAGTACGTCACTGTTTCGGAAAGCCGGCGCTTCTATGTGAAAAAACAACGAGAGGAGGCTGCATGAGTTGGCTTATACAGGCGTCTATGAACGGACGATCTTCTATAACCCTGTCAACAAGTACAGCGTGATCAGCGTAAAGACCTCAGACCGTTCTATCCCCGAAAAAGCTCGCAGCGCGTACCGGCATCGGGACAATATGATTCATTTTGCCGCCGTGGGCTATGAGCTGCCGCGCACCGATCAGGTCAGCATGATACTGGACGGTGAGTGGAAAGAGGGTAAAAACGGCTTTCAGCTGCATGTGACGAAATGTGAGGAGGTCGTACCTCAGACCCGCGAAGGGATCAAGGGGTATCTTTCCTCACGGCTTATCAAGGGCATTGGCGGCAAGACCGCCGAGCTGATCGTAGACCGGTTTGGCGCAGATACACTGCATGTGCTGGAGAATGAACCGGAGAGGCTTCTGGAGATACGGGGTGTCAGCAAGGCAAAGCTGGAGGAGATCATTGCCTCCTATAACGAGAGCCGCGCCCTGCGTGATCTGATGCTGCTGTTGGCCCCCTTTCAGATCACCCACACCACCGCCACGAAGATTTATGACCATTTCGGCGCACACAGCGTGGATATTCTGCGGGATAACCCCTTCGAACTCTGTCAGATATCCGGATTTGGCTTCAAGCGCGTGGACGCGATCATGCGAAAGAACAATTGGCCGCTGAACTCACCCATGCGTATCCGCGGTGCGGTATTTGCCGCGCTGGAGGGTGCAAAGGGAGATGGCGGTCATCTGTATCTGGATGCAGAGCAGCTTCGTAAGGAGTCCATGGCTCTGCTGAACAGCATGATCCCCGTTCCGCAGATGCGGGTAAAGGCAGATGATCTGGAGGCTGTGATCGACGACATGCTACTGCAAGGCAAGATCATCAACAGCAACGGCAACTATTATCTGGTCAAGACCTTCGCGCAGGAGGACGAAACCGCCCGCAGCATCGCAAGGCTGCTCTGCCGCCCGGTAGAACGGGTGGATGTGCAGGACTTGCTGACAAGGGTACGACGCCAGTTAGGCGTTGAACTCTCGCTGCGGCAGACAGAAGCTGTCCACATGGTGTTCCGCAGCGACCTTTCCATCATTACCGGCTCGCCCGGTACTGGCAAGACGACCGTCCTGAAAGCGGTCATTGAGGTGTTCAAGCTGCTGAAGCCATCGGAGAAGATCCTGCTGGCAGCCCCCACCGGCCGGGCAAGCCGCCGCATGGCGGAGAGTACCGGCGTAGATAATGCCAGTACACTTCACAGTTTGCTGGGACTGTATGGCGAGGAAGGCGGCTTCCGGAAAGGTGAAGAGGATATGCTGGACGCAGGCCTTATCATCGTGGATGAATCGTCTATGATGGATATGTGGCTGGCGCGAAAGTTCTTTTCCCGTATCGGGCCTGACACGAAGGTGCTGCTGGTAGGCGACGCAGACCAGCTGCAAAGTGTCGGAGCAGGTGATGTGTTCCGTGAGCTGATCAACTGTGGGCTGATTCCTGTGACGGTGCTCAATGAGATCTTCCGCCAGAAGAAGGACAGCCTTATCGCCTATAACGCGCAGAAGATCAACAACAATGACACCGGCTTTTTCTACGGTAATGATTTTACTGTCTGCAAATGCGCCAACCAGGAGGAAGCCGCCGAACATCTGCGGAATCTCTATCTGGCACAGGTGGAGCAATACGGTGTAGACCGTGTGCAGATCCTCTCGCCCTTCCGTTCCACCGGTGCGGCCTCTGCTGACCAGCTCAACGAAGTGATCCGCGAACTGGTGAACCCACAGACGGAGGAAGCCGACCTGAAGGTGGGCAGCCTCTATTTTCGGGTAGGCGATAAGATCATGCAGAACAAGAACAGCACCAAGGCATCCAATGGCGATATTGGCTTTATCCGCAGCTTCCGCCATGACGAGCGGGACGGTATGCGTATATCGATCCAGTTCTCGCCCACGAGAGTCGTGGAGTATTCCATGGAAGAAATGGGGCATGTCGAGCTTGCCTATGCCACCACCGTCCATAAGGCGCAGGGCAGCGAGTTCGATGTGGTGATATTCCCTCTGCTGAGAAGTCATGCCCGGATGCTGACGCGGAGCCTTGTCTATACGGCTATCACCCGTGCCAAGGCCAAGGTCATTCTGGTGGGGCAGATCGGTATGCTCTATATGGCTGTCCATAAGGATGATACTGGGAAGCGCAATACGCAGCTGGGACGTCGGATCACGCTGTATGTCAATACGTTCAAAGTGCAGAAGCGCAGTGCCTGAGCACAACTGTAAATATTTTATGAAAATGAGACAAGGGTGTTAAATTCGCACCTTGTCTCGTGTTTTTATTAAGAAAGGAGCCTTTGAAATGAATGCACCCGAATCCACTCTGTTCAATGCTGTCCCCGTTGTCTCTGAGCTGAACCGCGTTGCCGGCTTCGATCCGCTGAAGTTCTTGAAAAAGACTGCCCGCGGGCATGAGCTGGAGCTGCGGTACAAAAAGCTCTGGTTCCGGCTGAAGTACCCTGCCGGGCGCACACGGCTGATGCCGCTGCGTATCACGGATCAGTTGGCGATCATCGAGGCGAAGGTGTTCTTCGACAAGGATGATGCCGACCCCGCCAGCAGCTACATTGCCACCATGACGCAGGAAAACGCGCCTGCCGGTCTGTATATTCAGGCCGCGGAGCATGACGCGCTGGACATGGCGCTGACCAACGCCGGCTTCGGCGTCCAGTTCGCACCGATGCCCAAGGCAGATACGCCTTACGCAGAGCAGACAACGCCTGTTATGGAGACTGATCCTGCCCCAGCGCCCCAAGCGGCAGCGGAGCAGGTCAGAACGGAACCTGCTGCGGTACAGGCCGACATTGAGCCTGCGGTGGTACAGCAGCCTGAACAGGAAGTGGTTCACCACGAAGAAGAAGCCGTACCTGACGCGGCACCGGTGGAAGTCTTTGTGGAACAGCCTGCGGAGGCCGTTGCGGAGCCTACGGTAGAAACGGAGCTACCCTTCGTATATGACGAGCCGAATGTCGCCAGCTATACCAAGGACATGGACGTGGACACCATCTGCACGCTGATGACCGAGGCGGAGGCCGAGGAGATCATCGTGCCCATCGGCACATGCAGCGGACAGACGCTCAAGCAGGTCGCCGAGCGGCGCCCTGCCAGCCTCAAGTGGTACGTAAAGGGCTATTCCGGTGATGATAACATTCTGCGGGCCGGCGCCAAGCTGATGTTGAACAAGCTCCAGCGTCTGGCAAATGCCGGCTGACGGGTGATTTGCTCAAGATGATGGTAAGGAGGTGGCGCGGTGGCGCAGCCACAGGAGTTCCCGTTCAACATCATGGATGTGGCCGAGCTGCTGCATCTGCATATCAGGCGCAGACAGGCGGACAGCGTATATGCCGACTGCCCGATCTGCGGTGATAAGCGGGGGAAGATGAACATCAACTTTGCTAAAAACCTCTGGCGCTGCAACTACTGCAACGAAGGCGGCGGGATGCTGGCTCTCTACGGGAAGGTATACGGGATCAGCAATTCCGAAGCCTACCGGGAGATCTGCGACACACTGCAAAACGGCCTTACCGCACCGGAGTACACCGTGAAGGAATTGCCGGAAAAGGTAGTTGTCGAGCAGTCCGCTCTCGCCTCACCGCAGGAGATCCATCAGACGTTTTCCATGCTGCTGGAGCTGCTGACACTTTCTCCGCAGCACCGTAAGCATCTTCAGGAGGTGCGCGGGCTGACCGACGAACAGATAGAACGGCTGGGGTACAAAAGTACCCCGCCCTTCTACCTGTGCCGGTCACTGGCGCAAAAGCTGCGCAGCCGAGGCTGTAAGGTGGAGGGCGTTCCCGGCTTCTATGTAGGTAAGGATGACAAATGGACGGTCAACTTCAATTCCGTCACGGCAGGGATCATTATCCCCGCCAAAGGCATTGATGGGATGATACGCGGCGCACAGATCCGGTTGGATACGCCTATCCGAGATCAGGAGAGCGACCCCGACAAGAGCGGGACAAAGTACCTGTGGCTATCCTCCGCTTCCAAGAAACGCGGAGTATCCTCCGGCAGTCCTGTCCATTTCGTGGGCGATCCCTTTGCGCGGGTTGTCTATGTGACGGAAGGGCTGTTGAAAGCGGACGTGGCCCACTGCCTGATGGATCGTTCCTTTGCGGCCACCGCAGGCGCCAACAACGTCAACAAGCTGGATATGCTGTTTGCGCTGCTGGCCGCCAATGGCACAGAGGTCATCATTGAAGCCGAGGATATGGACAAGTATCACAACGCCGCTGTCAGCAAGGGCGCGTCGAAAATCTATCTCATGGCACGCAGCCATGGGTTGGAGTGCCGCCGCCTGACGTGGGATCCGAATTATAAAGGCATTGATGACTGGCAGCTTGCCATGCGGCAGAAAAAAGAGCGAAGAAATGTTACCCAAATGAATTTCAGGACGCGGTTTGTTTGCGGGCTCTGTGCCTTTGACGCCATCAGCGAGGAGATCGCCGCATGGCACGAGAGGAACACCGGCAGCAGTACGCTCCACGATCACCTGGGTCTGAGTGAACAGGAGTACGCCCGCTTTTTGCGGGATGGTGACGCGGCACTGGAGCAGTATCTTTTATCCCTGCGAGCGCAGCAGTGTTTCCGTATCTACCAGCCGGATGTATCTGAGGGCAAGGCCGCGGATTTCGCCTTTGGCGGGATCAGGGCTTTGCAGAAGGCCGGCTATGAACAGCCGCCCGCCTCGGAATACGCGCTGGTCTACGATGGGATACTGATGTGTGAAGCGCAGCAAAGCGACACCATACGCCTGAAACTGGTCGCAGCGCGATACAGCGGTGATCTGCCTGCGGACTATCATGGACGCAGCGTTTCACCCTCCACGGTGATCGAATTTTATGATGAAAACGGGCGCAGATACTTTTACTGTGATGGGAATGATAAATTCCTAGCGGTAAAGTTCTCGCCAAAGCTGGCAAAAGATAAACGGGAATGGCACTGAGCTGTTCCACCATAAACAAAAGGCATTGGGCAGGTGTATCTATCACCCGCTCAATGCCTTTTTATTTGAAATGGAGGAACTTTATGGGAGTTTATTCAGAAATGGCCGCAGACTTGCGGGATGATGTGCGGGAGCGCACCCCGGCGGTGCAGGATGCCGCCGAGCTGGCTGCCAGACGGGCAGACGAGCGGCAGCAGGCTGAGGAGGAGCAGGCGAGGGCTATGCTTTCCCAGATGCAGCAAAACGCGGATGCCTCCCCTGCCGCCCCTGATCCGGAAGCCGAGAAAAAAGAGGAAGAGGATCGTAAGCGGCAGGAGCATGAGCAGGCCGAAGCCAAGCGGAAAGCCGAGTGGGAAGCCAAACAGCGAGCCAAGGAGGAAGCCGAACAGGCTGCGTGGGAAAACGCGGTGGCGATGAGCGATGATGAAGTGATGGCCGCATCCATGAAGCGTGTGGGCGATGATTCCGAACGGCTGACCCGCCGCAACATGAAGCAGTGCGTCACCGAGTATATCCAGACGCTTTGCCTTGAGGATGTGTCTTTTGCCCGGAATGTCATGCACCCCCGTAAGAATATGGTCAACTGCTTCCGCTATATCAACCGCAAGGCGCTTGAGTTTGCCAAGCAGGAGATGGAGGACAATGACGTCAAGCCCTCTGCTGAAGGCTATGGCACCGATGTACCGGACGGGCTCTGCTATCAGTGGGCGGAAGAGTATTTCAAGGATCTGAACGCAAAGGAGGATCGTGGACAAGAAGAAAAGTTTGTTCCTAAACCGTATTACGGCGGCAGGAGCAGCACGACGAAAAAGGCAGAGAAGAAAAAAGCGGAGAAGCCCGCCGCCAAGAAAAAGGAGAAGGCTGCCAATACAGCAAAGGAAAATGAGCCGCTGGACGGCCAACTCTCCTTTGATAGTCTGGGGGTGAGCGCATGACGCGGAAGATAGACAAACGCGCCTGCCGCAAGTTTGCTATGCCGGAGTTGGAATTTAATCTGAATGAAGGTATACTTCATGTGGAGAGCTGCCCCTATATTATCCGCACGGCGGTGCGCAATATTTCCGGGCAGCGTATTCTGGTACTTTATATCTATCAGAGGGAGAACATTCTGGCAGGCAGTATCAAGCCCCGTTGGGTCATGTTCCACAGCCGGGATGATTTCGCTACTCTTTCGCTCAGAGAAAATGCTAGTGCAACATGGCAGTGTTCGGTGCTCGATTCTCTGGATCGGATATACCGTTTTGACACCAAATGCGCTTTTTACCGGCAGCAGGATGAGGCTCGCGCCGCTCATTTTTGTAAGTGTGAGCATAGTGTCATCTCTGCATTAACCCACCTACAATGGTCAATTTCGCACCGCAAGGCACTGGAACGTAAATGGAAAAAGCAGCGTGCGATCATAGAGCGGATGAAATATGTGCCAGCGCTGCCCCGAGACCTTAAAGGTTTTGTCCACCTCGAAGTCATGCCGCAGTATATCTTCTATGATTACCAGCGGAAAGCACCGGGGCATGCATATTGTACCGCTTGCCGACACGAGGTCCGTATTGCGGCAGCTAAGCACAACACCTCCGGCCTCTGCCCTCGCTGCAAAAAGGAGATCACATTCAAGTGCAGAGGAAGGCGTGGACGTATTTTTGACCGCGAAACGGTTCAAGTGCTGCAAAAGACAAAAAATGGTGAGATGTTGCTGCGGATCGTAAAAGCATACCGCACTTTTACCCTTGCGGATACGCCGGTTTACTTTTCCGTATATGAAAATGCACGTCATTTTATTTCACTTTGTTCAGATGGTCATTGCAGTACGTCGCCCTATTATCTTGCGTCCGCCTACAAGGATGATCTGACGCCCTGGAAATGTGGGTATCGCCCGCATTTCCTCTCGTGGCGCGATAGTTTTGAAGGGGACACAGCAGGACATCTATACTTTAGGAATCTTGCAGAGTTCTTACGGAACACCCCGTGGCAGTATTCACAATTAGAACGATTTGCTCGAATCGCTGCCACCATGGATGCCATCCCGTACCTGAACGCATACGCACAGTGGCCGGTGATCGAGTATTTGGTCAAGGTAAAGCTGTTCAGATTGGTTTCGGACATCGTAAAGGGGCCTTTTTCATTTATGATAGGCAAAACGGTAAACTGCGAGGGGAAGAACCTGCAAGATGTCCTGAAGCTCGACCGTTCCTGGCTACCATTGCTGCAGGAAGTTGATCCCGGCATTGCACAGCTTAACGTTATCCAATGGTTTATTAACGCCGGGAAAAAGCCTGATGCTTCTATGATGAAGTGGTGCGCAAATAATGCCATACAGGACGTTTCGGTCTTGGCTGAGTTGCTTTCTCATATGACTATGCACAAGTTGATGCGCTATGCGGACGCACAATACGAGATACGCATTGCATCCACAAAGACTCCCGAATATATACGGTACTACAGCATGGCAAATCTTCTTGCCGATTATCGTGACTATCTTCGTATGTGTAAGGAGATGCAATATGCCGTAGAGAGCAGCTTTATACTGTTCCCGCGTAATCTCAAATCCGCGCATGATCATGTGGTTGAGGCACTGGATGTCAAACGTACAGCGGAGCAGGAAAAAGCTATTGCAGACAGCTTTGAGGAATGGCAGAGGCTATACCAATATAAGGGGAAAGACCTTATGGTGATCCCTCCCCATTCCTCGAAAGAACTGATAGACGAGGGCACTGCTCTTCGCCACTGTGTCGGCAGGTATGTTAAGCGGGTCGCGCAGCGTGAATGCGTCATTTTATTTGTGCGAAAGGTAGCCGAACCGGACAAGTCGCTTTGTACCGTAGAGGTCAGAGACGGACAGGTTGTGCAGACACGGGGCTTCGGTAACGAAGACCCTCCGGCAAAAATCAAGGCTTTTATTGAACAATGGAAACAGCGGGTGCTGTATGCCGCAGATAAGGCAGCAGCATAAACCGCAAGTAGATCAATGGAGAGGCAGGGCGTATTTCGCCCTGCCTCTTTCCATAACTCAGGAAAGGTGTGAATGAAGTGAAAGAGCTTTCAGAACTGAAAAACGAGTTTTATGAAGTCATGTATAAATACGAAAAGAGCTTTTCGGAAGATGGTGTTATGGCTGATCTGACAGCCTGGCAGACAGCGAAAGCAGACTTGATTTCGCTGCTGCGGTGCCACCCTGACTGGAACGAGGCAGAACAGGCCATTATCTTCGACTGCAATCAGGCGCTCTCTATTCAGCCGGATATGGTAGATGAAACGGCCTTTACACTGCTGGACATTGCCTCCGAGATACTCAGTGGTGAGCAACTGGAGAATTTCCGCACGGCGCTGCACGCTGCCGTGTCAGGCTATAGCCGTACCGTCTCAGAAGAGAATCTGGAGATCCTGCGCCAGCGCGGCGGAATACGCTGCACCAGCGATCAGAAGGCCAGCCGCATCATCGGAAAACTCTGTAGAAAGTTCGGCGTCGATAGGCATGATCGGTACAATGCTGTTTTCGCACAGCTGGCCGACGCTCTGAATCCGCTGATCATGCAGGAGACCGGCGTACTCTCTGTGCATCCCTGCGACTTTCTGGAAATGTCCAGCAAATCCAACACATGGATGTCCTGTCACCGGCTTAACGGCGGAGGATACCAGGCGGGGTGCCTTTCCTACATGAACGATAGCGTCAGCATGGTGTTCTATGCCGTAGATGCCGATGTGCATGGTGAGTACCGTAAGGCCATACGCAGATACCGGCAGATGTTTTTCTATAAGGATGGTACTCTGTATCAGTCCCGGCTCTATCCTGCCGATACCGGAAACGCCCTGGAAGTGTCCAAGCTGTTCCGGCATCTGGTGCAGAAGGCCATTTCCCGTTGCCTGATGGAGCCGAACCTCTGGTATCTGAAAACAAAGCGTTCGGACTTAGATGCCCATTACTCGACTCGCCGGGGTAGCTTGCATTATCCGGATTATGATTTTCATGGGAATCTCTCTATCCTGCAAGGGCACAAGAAAGACACTGTTCTGCCTATCGGAGCTGCGGCCCTGTGTGTCTGCTGCGGCAATGAACTATTGCGCAATGGTTCCATTGATTGTTCTTGCAAAGATGTGGTCGTCTGCCGGAAATGCGGACAGACGGTAGCGCGCAGTCAAGGAATCTATCTTGAGGATGGTTTTTACTGCAAGACCTGCCTGCATATTTGCGAGGCCTGTGGCCGGCCCACTTTAGACACCATGTATCCCGCTTATGACCGGCGCGGTTCCTTGCTGCAGATTTGCCATGACTGCTACCAGCAACTGACTGCCAGTTGTACGTCATGCAGTATGGCGGCCGCCTGCCGCACAATGGGCTTTACGATTTGCAAAAAAGCAACCATACCGGTGGCAGCTTGAGGAGGAATATGATGAACACTTATGAAACTGCGGGAATGGATATGGCCTGCTTTGAAAGTATTCTGAAAATGACGCAGGGTGAGCTGAAGGAATATCTTGCGCAGCAACTGCGCGAGTATGGCTATGAGCCTGTCTGTAAAAACGGATTTCTCTATGCGGAAGGTACTGTCCCGGTGCTGCTGGTTGCCCATCTGGACACCGTTCATACCCATCAGCCGGATATCATCTGCCATTCTGAGGATGGCCGCTATCTGATGTCGCCTTACGGGATCGGCGGTGATGACCGGGCCGGTGTGTATATGATCTTACTGCTGATGCGCAAGTATCGGTGCCACATCCTTTTTTGCGAAGAGGAAGAGGTTGGCGGTGTGGGCGCAAGGAAATTCACCAAGAGCAAGCTGCGGCCGGAAGTCAACTATATCGTTGAGATGGATCGGCGCGGCACGAATGACGCCGTGTTCTACAACTGTGATAACCCCGATTTTACGGAGTTCGTTTGCAGCTTCGGCTTTGAAGAGAACTATGGATCGTTCAGTGACATTTCTGTGGTCGCGCCGCATTTGGATACTGCGGCTGTCAATATCAGCGCAGGCTATTTCAATGAGCATCGTCTCCATGAGATGATCGACACCTACGCCATGTGCAAAAACGTCCTCAGACTTACGGCTATGCTCCAGCAGCAAACCGGTCATTTCCCGTATCAGGAGCGCATACACAGACGCGGCTCCATGTACGGTGCGCAAACCAGTCTTTTTGCACCGATGATAGACAGGCAGCCGCAGAAGTGCGCTTGTAAGCTGCTGATGCCCTTGCCGGAAGAGACACGACTCTATATGGGACAGCACCAGATCGGCTATGCACCGGAGTACATGATGGATCGTGCTGGAAACCTCTATATGTATCTGGAGTGCCTGAAGGCTGCCGTGGAAACGGAGGGCGTATTTGCCTGCGATGATGAAGGCCTGCCGCCTGTGTTCTCAGCGGTCCGCGAGGGGACAAGGTTTTTGCAGGTGTATACCTATGAGGAAGCTGTCGAGAGGCTTGAGCAAGCAGAGGATGCCGGGTAATGTGGCGTTCAATTTTTTGCTGGACGTTTCGACAAAAAGCGTGTATACTGATCGTCGGTAATCTGATAGTCATTCTATTGTCAGGTATAGGTGCTGCAAAGGCAGCACGAGAAAAACAACCGAGGAGAGTTATCATGAACAAAACCGAATTGATCAATGCCGTAGCTGAAACCAGCGGACTTACCAAGAAAGACAGCGAAGTCGCTCTCAACGCCATTCTGGATACGATCCAGGACGCTATGAAGAACGGCGATAAAGTGCAGTTGGTAGGCTTTGGCTCCTTTGAGGTCAAAGAGCGGGCTGCCCGTACTGGCAAGAATCCTGCCACCGGCGCTACGATTGAGATCCCCGCATCCAAGGCCCCGGCATTCAAGGCCGGTAAGGCTCTGAAGGATGCCATTCAGTAATCCATAATTGCCCAGAAGCCCCGACCAATTTGGCCGGGGCTTCTCTTCTTTCATGTCCTTGCGAGCATGGAAAGTACTGTTTGAATTGGCAAGCGTACTGTTTTCTGCTATACTACAGATAAGATATACAACTTACATAAGCAAATACGGAGTAATGTAATGATCTAATGATCGTTTTTGACTTGGAATGGACGCAGCCGTTTGGACAAGACAGCATGGAGGAGATCATTCAGATCGGCGCTGTCAAAATAAATAAGCTTGGCGGCCCGATCACAGACATCTTTACCGTATACATCAGGCCATCCGCCTATCAGGAGTTGTCGCCGATTGCGAAGCGCCTGCCTGATGTTGCCTTCTCGATGGACTCAGAAATAGTATTTCCTGACGCCTACCAAGCCTTCGTGGACTGGTGTGCCGACGATACGGTATTTGCCTCATGGGGCGGTCAGGATATAGGCGTCCTGGCAAAGAACGCAAAGCACTGGGAGTTACCCACATTCACTGTAACAGAGTCATATAACCTTCAGGCGGCCTTTTGCCGCACACTGGATGCAGACCGGCAGATCTCATTGGAAACCGCAGTCTCATATTGCCAGCTCCCGGTGGCGTTTTCCTTCCACAATGCGCTTTATGATGCTATGTATGCTGCATTGATCACCTGCTGGATCGAGCCGGCTGCGCTGCCGACGCCGCCGAAACACAAGAAGCCACAAAAGCGTAAAGCGTTCTTCAGCATATTGGAATATCCCGCTCAGCCGAGATATAAGGCCGGTATATTCCCTACGCGGGAAAAGGTGATGAACGGCAGAAAAGCGCGGTTCGCTCAATGTCCCATCTGTCAGGAGCGATTCTGCGTTTGCCGCTGGTATCCGCTGGACGAGCAGGTGTTTTATAGCACTATTGTCTGCCCGGAGCATGGCCGTTTTCCGGTTCGCCTGACGGTGACACACCGCACAGACGGTCAATGGCATGGACGCAGTACTGTCCCTATCCTGACAGATGTCCAGCGCGAGTTGTTTCAGCAGGCAAAGGCCAATGAGCCTATTCTGTGCCGGCGAGGTAAGCCCAAGTACCCTTGGTGGCGAAAAGAGAATGAACAGAACGTATAAAGAGACTGAGGGGCCTGCGATGATCCGCAAGCCCCTCAGCCTATCTCTGCTTACTGGATGGTGAACTTTGCGATACAGTTCAGGAGTACCAGGCACAGCTCCTGAAAGAGATCTTCATCGAATATCCCTTGCAGCATGGATTCCTTGTAAAGAAGAGGCCGGTACATATTCAGTATCGTCTCCACTGCAACAGTGTCTCCAGCCTTTGCCAGCGTAAAGAGCGTAATAAAATCATTCACGGTTTTCACCTCCCACCGCATCTCTCAGGCGCTTGACCGTCCGGTGATAGGACATAGCTGCCGTACCATAAGTGATACCAAGCGTATGTGCGATCTCGGACAGGCTTTTTTCATCCAAAACTTTGGACAGGAATATGTAGCGTTCCCGTTTGCTCAGGCTCTGCATGGCAGCAAGCAAACGCCCATTTTCCAGCTGCTGCATCAAAGGCAGACTAGAAAAGAGGGCCGGTTCATCTGACACTTCAGATGTTTCGGTATACCGCTCGAAGGGCAGCTCCATCAGCATAACATCCGCGTGCTTCTTGAGATACGTCCTTTTGCAGTTGCGAATTGCAGCGAGCAGATAAGCGGTGAACTGGTTTTGTGCTGCATAAGATTTATATTGACTATCCCGCATAATAGCAGGCCTCCTTCATGATGATTTCACAGGAAAACCGTCATGATGGGCGGGCTTCGGCATCTCACGACATAGTTCGGAACTATCCAATATAACGAAAACGCCCGCACTCTGCGCGTAGCAGGGTACGGGCGTTCCGGTAAATAGAACGACCTTAATTCACATCGTGTTCGCGTAAGGGGTAGCCTTCAGCACTACTCAGTGTCTCGCTCATAGCCTATTTACTGCTGTGCATATGCCTCAAACCGATTCCGACTGCCGGTATGTTCCTCCCTCTTATTGGCGGAATACGACGGTAGTTTTTTACACTTTCCTATATAGTAAACAAAGCCTCGCTCTTTGTAAGAGCGAGGCTTTGAACATTATTTGTCTTCATTCCGATTACGGCGCAGACTGGTTTTCAGCGCCATAACAGTGTCTGTGATGATCTTGATTTCATCCTCGTTGCAGTCTGCGACCAGCTCAGAGAGCCAGCTGTTCAGAATCGGACGTGTGCTGCGGGTTTCCATACACAGCACCTCGTTGGGGTCACAGTCTAAAATATTCATCAGCTCCACGAGCAGCTTTGTACTTGGGATCGTCACGCCGGTTTCGATATGGCTGATATGAGAAGTCCCCACATCGACCATTGCGGCAAGCTGCTCCTGTGAGAGCTTTTTCCGAAGGCGTGCTTCTCTGATCCGTGCGCCGATGAACTCGTAGTTTACCATACAAACAAATCTCCTGATTTTTTCTTTTGATTTGTATTGTATGTGCAATTTGGCAATGTTATAATATCCTAAAAGTGCATTTGTATAATTAGACATAGTTCTTGCGAAATTTAAGGCTGAGCGAACACTTTTCTCAAGCTGACACTATGTCCCTGTTAGGGTGGGCCGTGGTATGAATAAGCCAATTCGCTGTGCGGTCATAGGACATGTTCCTATGCGTTTCCCGTGGGGTTTCGATAAAGAGGATAGTCGCTGCCGAAAGCTGAAAATGGAGCTGGCACAGCAGATCATGGTACTACGTCAAAGTGGTGTGTCTCAGTTCCTGGCCGCCTGTGACTGCGGCGTTGGGCTATATGCGGGCGAAATCGTCAATGGCCTGCGCACAACTGACCGAGACCTGATACTCATTTGCTATGCCACACGAGGATCAGGCTACCAAGTGGGCGCCCTATATACGAGAGCGCTACTTTGATATGCTTATCAACTGTACCTGTATGTCCGCCATGGGCAAGGTCGGCGTGTCGGACGCGCAGTTTCGAGCCTACAAGAAGATCATTGACTTGGCAGATGTGGTGCTGGGCGTCAATGATTTGGGCAGTCCAGCCATGGGTGATGCCGAAGATAGGACGTTGGCCTATGCCGTGGACACAGCCCATAAGCCTGTGCTGGTGTCAGACCCTATTAAGCCGACTACATTTCAGATCGACGATCATTTTCGCCCCACATAAAGCAAAAAGAACCCGCTCTGCATTTGCAGGGCGGATTTCTATTACACTACGGTATGTATTGCCATGTTATCCATGAGGGTATGGAAACTTAGGTCATATTGTTCTTGCGAAATCACTCGGCGCTCAAGAAAGGTGTCCAGGACATTTTTTTGCTTACTGTAAAGACGCTGCTGTTTTTCCTGGTCAGAAAGGCCCTGCCACTCATTTGTTACCGCAAAGTCCAGTTCCATTTGATTTCCCCCCCACAGTATTCGCACATGTAGTATTCACACGCGAAATACTATACCACAGGTGGCAGCAAAAGGAAATTGGCAAAACGACAAAAACCGCAATGGATTTTTCTATCAACGAGCGGGACGCTACTATCACGATGCCTTTATTCACGTCAGTGTGGCAATGTATATTTTGCGGCTATCCCTTTTTCATCTTCGCATTCCGGCTTATGCGGCCTGCTTCAGCCGTTCCTTCCTTCCGCGAATTGTTGATTACTCTTTCAAGCTCATCTATCTCTGCTGAAGACAGCTTTTTGCGGGAGGTAAAGGCTGCGATAAAGGCAGGCAGTGATCCTCCGAAAGCTTCTTCTACGAACCGCTCCGATTGGGCGGCGAAGAACTGTTCTCGTGTCATGAGAACTGAAACAAGCTCGTCCTCGTTCTTGAAAAGCCCCTTTTCGCACAGCTTTCGCAGCACCGTATAGGTGGTCGATTTCTTCCAGTTCAGCTCTTGCTGGCAAATCCTCGCCAACTCACCAGAGGGCAACGGTGCGTAATGCCACACTATCTCCGCAAACTGAAATTGCATTTTACCTAGCTTTGTGTTTGGCATAAATTCCTCCATTGGTTTAGCTTTCATAGACCGCATAGACCGCACTGATAATTTATACAATCTAGCAAGATTAAAACGTTTTGTCAAGAATTATTCTGCTTTTTGGGGAGTATGTTCCAACGTAGTTCACAGCAGGCAAGGTCAAAGCAAGGGTTGTTTCGTCATTTTTAGCGTCAAAATCATGAGTAATCTTCATGTTAAAAAGCCGCAAAGCCTTTATTTCTGGTGCTTTGGAGAAATCCCTTTTTCTGTCCAACTCTTTTTGATGGATTTTAACCACATTTTTCTGTTGCAAAAATGGAAAAATGTGGTTATTATGAGTGTAGCTTCCGATTAGTGAATAGTATTTTCGGTTCGAGGTGCCATAGCACTGAGATGAAAGTGAATGGGGTCTGATGCCCCGCGAGCAGGTCGCTGTGAGACTTCCCTCAGATGGAAGATAAGTCAGTCACGCCGAAAGTATCACGAATGCAAAGCGCCAAAGCCGCAGCGCATCAACGGGGGCTCATATTGGGGTTGCTCACGATAATCTCAATATGAAAAAGTGCTGAATATCATGGTATGCACAAGCAACCTTTTACATGGAAGATATTTATCGTCCTACTGGAATCGTGGATTTCCACGTCTCAGTAGGACGATTTTCTTTAATCAAATGATATTCCTAGACAAGTAAAAAGAATGAGGACTTTGTGAGATAAGGCTCGTATTGCCTGAACAGATCAAATATGGTATAATGCCTAAAAGAGCATATATACATATAGAGCAACGACAGCTTAAAAAGCAAAAGCCGCAGACGAATTTGTCTGCGGTCAAGAAACATTCATAAAATATTTCGTAAATCAAATGCAATTCACGAAACACGCGCTTGTTTCCCTTGGCAGCACAGCATTTTTCAATTTTTCTGACGGAATTTTTGACGGAATTAAACCGCCGCACGTACTTTCAATGGGCAGGAAGCATATACTCTGAACGGCCTGCTTTTTGTGGGCCAGCGACGAGTGAATATATGTCTGCAAGGTCGTCCGAATATCGGCGTGGCCCAGGAGTTCACTGAGGCTCTTGATGTCCACGCCATTTTCCATGCAGCGAGTCGCATAGGTGTGCCGCATAGCATGGAAATTCCGGTAGCGGATACCGCAGCGCTCCAACAGCTTCCGGTATCGGTATTGCATTGTCCGCGGCTCCAGCGGTGTGTCCGTGTTGGTCAGCAGATAATTGTCTCTCTGGATGCTTTGGGTGGTCGCTTTCAGCAATTCCAGCATATCATTGGGAATGGCTACAAGGCGCATAGAACTGCCACTTTTCGGGGATTGCACCACCAGATGTGTCCCATAGGCGTCCCGTACACGGGCAGCCGAGCGCTCGATTCGCAGAAAGCCGGAACGGTAGTCAATGTCGCTTTTGCGCAGGGCGCAGATCTCACCAAGCCGCAGCCCTGTGTTCAGCACAAGAAGGATACACAGCCCCGTGATGTCCGGAGTCTCCAGGATCTTCTGCGCCAGCAAGGCTATCTCGTGATCGGCAAATACTTCAATCTTTTTGCCGCGATATGCGGGCAGCTCCACATCCCTGCCGGGGCAATCACAATGGCATTTCTTTTTCACCACCTTGAAAATTGTCTTCAGCAGCACACCAATATCCCTCGTGGTTTTGCTGGATAGGCCTTTGTCCTGGAGTCTCTTAAAATATGCAGAAAGTTTTTCCGCCGTCAAGTCGCGGAGCAGAATTACTCCCAAATCTGGAATGACATAGTGGTTTGCCATATACTCGTAACGCCCAATCGTTGAAGTCTTCAGTTCACCGCGCCGGTCTGACAGGAAGAACTCGACCGCCTGGGCCATGGACATTTCACCTGTTAGTATGGGCTTCTGCGGGATAGACTCCTCCATTTTCCTTCGTTGTTCGCGGCAGGCGGCGTAGCTTCTGGCATAAACATAGCCGTACTCTGCTTTCCCGGTAAGTGTCCGGCCGCGAATATAGCGGCCTTCCCACCGGCCATCCTTCCGCTTGTAAATATTCTCTCCGCGACGTGGCATACGCTTCCCTCCTGACGATAATTTTGACGGTAAATAATAGGATTACGCATCGTTTTTGACTGGTAGTTTCCAGATTGTGGAAACTACTGCCATTCGACTTTGCAGCATCGCAGAAATTTTTTGCTTTTTCACAATTTTTCTGCTTTTTCCGTTGACTTCCTTTACGATTCAAGGTATAGTAATAAGCGGAGTTAGGGTAGTCATACTATCGTGAATTGCATTTGATTTACGAAATGCAGGGATCGTTTATCCGCATCTTTAGTATGCACACACCGTAACAATATAAACCATTTTTATCAGACAAGTAAATATGATTCAATGACGCCGTGTGGCTGTGCGTCGTAAAGACTTCTTTTCCGGTGGAGTCAGGCAGCAGCCTAAAAGGAACTTGGGTGAAAAACCCACCGCGGTCGGCACTGTGAGCACTAAGGAAACGGTCGAAGCAGCATGAGCTGTTGGGTAATGCCGCCATTGGGACGTGAGTCCTGAGAAGGTAGATCGTGTACGGGAGGCGAAAGCCTTGTGGTGCAAGGCAGGAGAATTGCACGGTCGAGAATCTGTGGAGTACACAGCGGCGCTCTCTCGTTGTGACGAGGGCAGGAGTGTGCGCTGACATAGGTTGTCAGTGCTTTTTTCTTGCCCGCAAAAGGTCGCTGGTCATCTTTCAAGTGAAGGGGATGTCCGGCGCTTTTTCATGATAAGGAGGAGTGTAGCTATGTCCAGCCGAAATGGCGCCCCTATCGATTTTCAAGCGTGGGCACAAAATCAGATCGTTAAGCGAACCGAAGCGGCATTAGAAGCGGCATTAAAAGAGCGTGATGCAGCGTTTGCCGAACGGCATGCGGAAACTCCGCTGCCGCAGTTGGCGCGATACCTGCACCGCTGCTCCCTCTCACTGGGCCACAGCCCGTCTCCAAACGAAGTAGATGGCGGAAGTTTCATCGAGGAGCGTTTCGGGAGTTGGGAAGCAGCAATGCGATTGGCAAAATTGCCACCGCCGACGTCCATGCGTAAGCTCAAAGATACCGCACGATACAAACAGGAAAAGGTAAGACAAGAGCCGCTTTTCCGCGAGGAGCGAAAAAAGAAAAAACAGCTCAAGCGCGAACGTGCAGATCAGCGAAAGCACGAAATGGCTGTTAAGAAGCGTGCGGAAAAAGCAGCCCAAGCAGAGTGGGAAGCCAAGAAAAAAGCGGAAGCTGAAGCAAAAGCTGCTGCCTTGGAAGCTTCTCTCGCTGAGAATGCGGCAGATGCTGTACCTGCCGCAGCCTGTGCGGAAACATCCCCCTGTCAAGCCGAGACAGTCTGAACGGAGACTGTTCGCTTTCCATAAGGGGGCCGGGGTTTAAGCCGCCCCGCCCCCTCTTCCTCAAACAAAGCCAAACCGAGACGGCGTATGCCGTAGTCTTTCCCATAGAGCGGGAGAGGTTTGCCGGCCTCTCCCGCATCCTCAAAAGTAACAGCCCTGACACGGGCTGAAGGAGAATAAAAATGAAAAAGAATCTTAGATATATCATTGCGTCGCTGCTGGCACTCATGATGCTGCTGAGCCTGTGCTCCTGCGCGCAGACCGGTATTAACAGCACCAACGGTGGACTGGATCTGGACTATGTGGGTGAAGCCACCGATCAGCAGGAAGAGGAGAAGCCGTGGTATTCATGGATCACGGATGCCTTCAGCTTTGGCAAGAAGGACACATCGACTGCCACTACGCAAAGCAAACCCGACAGTGTGGCGGATTTCTACTCTCAAGGCGCTTCGGATGCGCCGGAGGGCAACAAGAGCAGTAAGACAGATCAGCCCGCTGCTACTACGCCGGACGAGGAAAACACCAATACAACGCCAGATTCCGGCAGCAAGAAGAACGACAGCAAGAAGAACGACCAGAAGACTGAGGATAACAACACCCCCACGCCCACGCCGGATCAGAAGCCGGACAGCAAGAAGGATACCGTCACCATCACCATCCGCTGCGATACGGCGGTGAATAACGGAATGCACTTAGAAAGCAAGTGGGCGGGCATCGTCCCCGCCTCCGGCTGTATTTTGCCTGTGACCACGGTGGAGATTGAGGAGGGCGATACGGTATTTGATGTTCTCTCCTATGTCTGCGAGAAGTACAAGATCCACATGGAGTACAGCGGCGGCACATCCAGCGGCTGCTATGTAGAGGGCATCAATAACCTCTATGAGTTCGACGGTGGCCGTTGGAGCGGCTGGATGTACTGCGTCAACGACTGGTATCCCAACTACGGCTGCGGCGTGTACTACGTCAAGGCTGGTGAAGTAATCGAATGGAACTACACCTGCGATCTGGGTCTGGATCTGGATAGCTCTTGGTGGGAAGGCGCGCAGGATTGGAAAGACACCCATGACTGATACCCGGATGCGTTTCTTCGGGAATCTGCACCCGGCAGTCAGTATGGCGTACTTCGTGCTGGTGCTGGTCTTGACACTTGGGTGTATGCACCCCGTCACGGTGGCGCTGTCCTTTCTCGGCGCCAGCTGGTTTTCTATCCGCCTGCGGGGTTGGAAAGCCTACGGTCAGACCATGCGGTTCGTGGGCCCCATGTTCCTGCTGATCGCCCTCGCCAACCCCCTATTCAACCATCGGGGCGTGACCATGCTCTTTACCATCAACCACCTGTGGTACACACTGGAGGCCGTATGCTACGGTCTGGTGTCCGGCTGCTCCCTGTGCGCGGTCATCATGTGGTTCACCTGCTATCAGGAGGTCATGACCTCGGATAAGTTCCTGTACCTGTTCGGCAAACCTTTCCCCGGCACGTCGCTGCTGATCACCATGACGCTGCGGTTCATCCCCCAGCTTCAGCAGAACCGCCGTGAGATCCGGCAGTCTCAGGCCATGTTACAGGAGGAGGGCACGCGCCTGCTGCAAAAGCTGGGCAGCGCCCTGCGGAATCTGTCGGTGCTGCTGACCATGAGCATGGAGGCGGCGGTGGAGACCGCGGACTCTATGAAGTCCCGCGGCTACGGCGCAAAGCGGCGTACCACCTTCCACCTGTTCCGCTTTGACAGCCGAGATGCCCGAACGCTGGGTCTTGTGCTGGCGGTGGCGGGTATCTGCATCACCGCCCGCGCCTTCGGTCATGGCACTATGGAGTTCTATCCCGCCATGACGCCGGTGGTGCTGGGCAGTGCCAGCTATACCATGTTCGCGTTCTACGCCGTGCTGATGTTCCTGCCCGGTATTCTTGAGACAAAGGAGGGCATCAGATGGCGCTCTTACGGTTTGACCAACTGAGCTTCGCCTACCCGCTGGCCGAAACGCGGGCGTTAGATGAAGTGACATTGGAGATACAAAAAGGCGAGTATGTGGTGCTGTGCGGCCCCTCCGGCTGCGGCAAGACCACACTGCTGCGCCATGCCAAGCCCGGCCTGCTGCCCGTTGGGGCAAAGGCCGGCGAGACCTTTTATAAGGACACCCCCCTCTCTCAGCTTCCGGAGCTGACCGCTGCGGCGGAGATCGGCTTCGTGCAGCAGAATCCGGATAACCAGATCGTCACCGATTTCGTGTGGCACGAGCTGGCCTTCGGCCTTGAAAATATGGCCCTGCCTGTGCCTGTGATCCGCCGCCGTGTGGCGGAGATGGCCGCGTTCTTCGGCATGGAGACGTGGTTCCGCAGCAAGACCACGGAGCTGTCCGGCGGACAGAAACAGCTGATGAATCTGGCCTCGGCACTAGCCATGGGCCCAAAGCTGCTGATTTTGGACGAGCCCACCTCCATGCTGGACCCGCTGGCCGCCCGCAACCTGCTTTCTACCGTCCAGCGGATCAACCGTGAATTGGGCGTTGCCATCCTCATGACGGAGCACCGGCTGGACGAGGTATTCCCCGCCGCTGACAGGGTGGTGACCATGGACAAGGGCCGCATCCTTTCAGATGGTGCACCGGCTGAGATCGCGCGGCAGCTGTCCGGCAGCGCGGAAAAGAGCCGCATTTACTTCGGACTGCCTGCCGCTGTCCGTATTTTCAGTGAGCTGGAGCAGACGGACGAGCTGCCCCTGACGGTGCGGGATGGCCGCCGCCGCTTGGAGCGGCTGCTGCCCATCACGGAGGAAGTCTCCCCGCCTGAAGCTACAAAAACCGAGAAAGAAGCAAAGCGCCCTGCTGTTCTGGAGGGCAAGGAACTTTGGTTCCGATATACCGAAAAAAGTAAAGACATTCTTCGCGGCACGGATGTGACGCTCCGGGAGGGCGAGCTGCTGTGCCTGCTGGGCGGCAACGGCGCGGGCAAGACCACGCTGCTGCAAACGCTGGCGAATTTCAAGAAGCCCTATCGTGGCAAGGTGAAGCTGGCAAGGGGTCAGCGGCTGTGTATGCTGCCCCAGAACGCCCGGTCGCTGTTTGTGGCCGACACGGTGGAGAAGGAGCTGCTGGACAGTGCCGATCAGGACAGAGCCAGAGCCGTGCAGATGGCGGAGAGGCTGGAGCTGACGCCGCTGCTATCGCGGCATCCCTACGACCTGTCCGGCGGCGAGACCCAGCGGCTTGCCGTAGGCAAGCTGCTGCTGCGGGAGGCCACGGTGCTGCTACTGGACGAGCCCACCAAGGGACTGGACGCCTACGCCAAGGCGGAGCTGGCAAAGCTGCTGCGGGCGCTGTGCCGGGATGGCACGTCTATCCTGATCGTGACCCACGATGTGGAGTTTGCCGCCCGCTATGCCACGCGCTGCGCCTTGATGTTTGATGGCCTGCTGCTGTCTGAGGGCGAACCCCACGCTTTCTTCGCGGGCAACCGCTTCTATACCACCGATGCCAACCGCATCGCGGCGGAGCATTTCCCCACGGACATTACCTGTGAGGAGGTGATCGCGTCGTGTCGAAGCTCTTTGTCAGCAAACGTACCAGAGCCGCCGCGTGGGTGATCCTTCTGGTGCTGCCCACGCTGATGGTAGCCTATGGCTATTATCAGGGACACCGGCCTACGGTCAATCCGGTAGGATCCCGTACCTTCTGGGATTACCTCATTTTGAACTCAGATATCCTGCTGGGCCTGCTGTTCCTGGTAGCTTCCTCGATACCCTTCATTCTGGTATTCGATAAGAAGAAACCTCAAGCCCGCGAGATGGTCCCCATCGCGGTCATGGCGGCTATTGCCGTTGTGGGGCGCACAGTATTCTCTATTATCCCATTGCCAAACTTCAAGCCCTGCTCAGCTGTTATCATCATTACAGCGATAGCCTTTGGGCCGGAGGCGGGTTTTCTCACCGGCGCGCTGACAGGCTTTGTCAGCAACTTCATCTTCGGACAAGGCCCATGGACGCCGTGGCAGATGTTCACCTGGGGGCTGGTGGGCTTCCTGGCCGGTATTCTGAAGAATGCCGGTGTGTTTGAGGAAAAGAGTCGGCAGCACTTCACAGCGAAGCTGTGGGACAGGCTGTGTCCGGAGAATACGAACCGGGGCGACCTGCTGCATTTCGTGCGGCAGCTCACCGACCACGCCCCCCTGCGGCTATGTATCTATGGCCTTTTGTCCGGTTTCCTGTACGGCTGGATCATGAACCTTTACTACATCATTGGCTGGATCAAGCCCATTACATGGCAGACGATAGGTATGGCCTATGTGTCCAGTCTCTTTGTTGACTTCTGCCACGGGCTGTGTACGTTTCTGGTGCTGTGGGCGCTGGGCGACCCGTGGGTGCGGAAGCTGGAACGCATCAAGATCAAGTTTGGCCTGACAGCGGAAGAGCGGAATTACATATTGCCGCCCTCCACATTTCAAATAAGCGAGAGAGAATTATGAGCGAACGAAAAACCATCATACAAACGGTGGGACTGAAAAAATACTATACCGTGGGCGGCAACACTGTCCGTGCTTTGGATGGCGTGGATATGTCCGTACAGCAGGGCGAATTCGTTTGCGTTGCGGGCCGCAGCGGTTCCGGTAAGTCCACCATGCTGAATATGCTGGCGGGACTGGAGCCGCCCACCGAGGGGGAAGTCATTGTTCGAGGGAAGCACCACTTAGAAGCCATGGACGAGGAACTGCGGACGAAGTTCCGCCGCCGTTATATCGGCTTTGTGTTCCAGAGCTACAACAACCTGCCCCAGTACACGGCTCTTGAGAACGTGGCCCTGCCGCTGGCGATCCGGGGCGTACCGGAGGCCGAGCGGAATTGGCTGGCACGGCAGGCACTGAGCCGTGTGGGGCTGCGGGGTCATGTGGATCACCGGCCCTCGGAGCTGTCGGGCGGCCAGCAGCAGCGTGTCAGTATCGCACGGGCCATCATCACCGAGCCCTCCATCGTGCTGGCAGACGAGCCTACCGGAAACCTGGACAGCCGCACCGGCGAGGAGGTCATGGAGCTGCTGTGTGAGATCTTCCGGGAACGGAACACCACCTTCATCCTCAGCTCCCATGATCCCCAGATGGAGCGTTACACGGATCGCACCGTCTATTTCAGCGACGGAAAAATAGAGACAGAAAATCACCACACCGGAGAGGAGCGCACGAAGTGAAAAAAGGAACGGCAAAACGGGTATTGGCATTGTTGATCTGCGTATTGATGGCAGTTTCCATGCTGCCCACCGTCGCTATGGCGGAGGAGGTCATGGATGATACGATAGATGGCAGTACGGAAACTTACACAACTTATGAGAACGAAGACGACAGCAATGTGGCCGCATTGGACGACGAGGATGATAGCGACTCCAGCAGCGGCATCCCCATTGAGGACGAAAAGCCCAACACCGACATCAAGATCATCCCCAGCGATGCCAACGCTCTTGTTTTGATGGATGTCGGCGCACAGTTTCCTAAAGGAGTCCCCGGTCAGGTGGTGAAGATCGTGCTGCCGCTGGCGGTCAACAAGGAGTACCTGCCCAGCGAGAAGTACATGCTGCGCAACATCAATATCTATCCCGATGTGCCTACCGACACCAGTGTGTCCAACTGGCCCTTCGAGTTGATTTTTGCTAGCGACCTACAGCGCTTGAAGGATATGTCCTATAACTCCACCGCCGAAGTGTGGTTCGAGTTCAAGATCAGCGAGTTTGCCAGTCAGGGCCGGTACGCCGTGCCCTTCAAGGTCAACGCCACCGTGTGGCGCGAGGATGCCGTGAATGGCACCTCGATCACCGAGGACGTGACCTTCAAGATCACCGCCTATGTGACCGTTACCGACAACGGCGATATGTCCGGCGTGACTACTTCCTTCGGCAGCCTGCAGGTGGCCGGCACCAACGTGGACGGTTCCTACACCGTGCCTACCGGTACGCCGAATCAGACCATTTCCATGCGGATCCCCGTAATCAATGTGGGCGGTACGCTGACCGGTGTGACGGTTACTCCCGTAGTATCCACTTCTCTGGACGAGTTTCCGTTCGTGGTGTCTTCCACCAATTATAGTCAGTATTTCAGCTATTGGGCCAGCGGCGAGATCAAGTATCTGGACTATACATTTACCGTGTCGCCCTTTGCCACCTCCGGCAACAAGAGCATCAAATTCAAAGCTACTTACTTTGAGAATAGTGCCCCCGCAGAGGGCAGCTTCTCTACCCAGATCACCATTATCGACGGTTATGACGCTTCTGCCATGGCTGTGATGGTGAAGGAATATAAGCTGTATGTGGATGATACCGAGGTGTCCGGCCTGATGGCAGGCGAGGATACCGAGCTGCGCCTGACCGTTATCAATAATTCTAAGGTCGATACGGCGAAAAAAGTCATTGGCAGTCTGGTATTCACCAATGCTCCCGGCCTGACCCTGGCTATGGGCGGCACGGATACCGCCTACGCCGATACCATCAAGCCTGGCGGTACGGCGACCCTGACCTATAAGATCATGGCCAAGCAGGACGCGGAGGTCGGCCCCGCCATGCTGGGCATCAACCTGGCCTACGAGACTACCGAGGCGATTGCCGGCAAGGCAGCACAGAACATTATGCTGCCCATCAGCCAGCAGATGGACATCCTGGCAGGTACGCCGGAAGTGTACGGTACGCCCAGCAAGGATAAGGAAGCTACCATCTCCGTTCCCCTGACCAACATGGGTCGGGCCAAGGCCATGAACATCCGTGTGATGGCAACAGACGGTATGACATCCCCTACGCCCTGTTATGTGGGCGACCTGCTGGCGGGCGGCTCCACCAGCGCCGATGTGACGGTGAGCTTCTCCAAGATCGGCGCGTTCGTGGGTAAGCTGATTTTGCAATATGAGGACGCCAATGGCGAGACGTATTCTCAGGATATTTCCGTACCTCTGGCCGTGGCGGAGAGCTCTGCGGATGCTGACGCCAACAGCGTCAACACCCAAAAGAGCGGCACAGGCAGCCGCTGGTGGCTGTGGCTGATTGTGATCCTGCTGGTGCTTTTCATCATTGCAGTCATCATCTATGTGATCATCCGCTATCAGAGAGGCGAGATTGGGCCCGACGCAAAAGCTGATACCGGTGATTTTGATAACCTCGACGACGATTTTGACGCGGATGGAGGCACACCGGATATTGGAGAAAAGCCGCTGGCCTACGATGGAAGCCATAAGGACGGGACCGTATGAATCCAAAAGATCTTTTCCGCTATGGCTACACGAACCTGATTCGACGAAAGACCCGAGCGGCCTTGACCGCGCTCTCCATGGCCGTTGGCGTCATGTGTATCGTGGTGCTGATCTCCGTGGGTCTGGGCTATGAGCAGGCATATCGCGAGAGCATCGAGGCCATGGGCAGCCTGACGAAGATCGACGTGACGCCCGCCACCAGCGACTACGGCCGCAAGGCAGTACTGAATGACAAGGCGCTGGAAGCCTTCCGGGGCATTGACGGTGTGGAGGCGGTGACGCCGGTTTACCAGCAGTCCGCCTACATCGTGTCTGGCAACTATGTCAACATGGTGCGTGTCTACGGCATTGATATGACTACGGCGGAGAGCTTTATGCTGACGCCGGAACGGGGTACGATGGCCGAGGACGGTACACGGATGCATCCGGAAGTCATGTTTACAGACGACGTGGCAGCCGGCCTTGCCAACAAGGCAAAGGACTGGGAGCTGGCGGTGGACGAGAACGGCAACGCCTTGATCGACCTGCTGGAAGTACCTGTCCGCATGACCTTCGATTCCTCCAGCCTGACCGGTGAGCCGAAGGCCGACACCGACGGGCGGGCGCTGCCCTCCAGCAATCTCTATACCCTGCGGGTGACGGGTATCTGCTCCACCCTGAACAACAACTTCGCCACTGCGGCGTTCATGTCCTACGATCGGCTGGAGGAGATGACGCAGGCCAACGCCAACTACATGGGCGCTACCACCCAGACAAAAACAGCGGAGGAAAAGGCCAACGGCCCCACCTACGATCTCGTTTGGGTGAAGGTCAAGAACGTCAACGACGTGCAGAGAATCGTCAAGCTGATCCGCGACACGGGTCTGAACACCTACTCCCTCAATGATATGTTGGAGACGGTGCGCACACAGTCCCGCCAGATCCAGGCGATGCTGGGCGCACTGGGCGGTATTGCTGTCCTGATCTCCGCCATCTGCGTGGCAAACACCATGATGATGTCCATTACAGAGCGGACGAGAGAGATCGGCGTATTGAAGGTGCTGGGCACCATCCGTAGCGACATCTTCAAGATGTTCCTGACGGAAGCGCTGATCGTGGGCGTGATCGGCGGCGCGGCGGGCCTGATACTGAGCTTTATCGCCAAATGGCTGATACCGGTGATCTTCGCGTCCCAGGAGCTGCGGTGCGTGCTGCCGTGGTGGCTGGCGGTCTGCGGCGTGGTATTCGCGGGCGCGGTTGCCATTGCCGCCGCGTGGATGCCAGCGCGCAAGGCAACGCTTATCAGCCCCAACGAAGCCATCCGCTCTGAGTGAGGTAACGATATGAAAAAGATATGCTGTGTAGTGCTGGCTGTGCTCTGCCTCCTGCCGTGTCTGGCGGGCTGCGGGAAAGCGAATGCTGCCAATGAGGAGCCGCTGATCCGTAGTTTTGTGATCGGCAACAGCGCGGCGGAGATCCAGACCCACACAGAGAATGGCGAGACGCGCTACGTGATCGCCATTACACTGCCGACGGACACGGATTTCAAAAACTGTGCCGCAAATGTAGAGCTTGCCCCGGATGCGGTGCTAGACATGGATAGTCCCTGCATCGTGAACGAGCTGGGCGGGCGGCTCATTCTGAACCTGGCGCTGGAAAATCGTGATCTGGTCGTCACCAGCGGTGAATTGAGCCAGACCTATAGCTTTCAGATCGAGCTGGAATGAGGGTTAAGGACATGAGAAAGACCTGTATAGCCTTAATCGTGCTTGTGGCACTGTTATCAATGCTGACAGCCTGCGGAAAGCAGGCGGACGATCCTGCCGGTGCAGATAGTGCATCGACGGACGCGATAACTTCTGTAAGCGTTAATGGTACGGCGTGCCGTGTTGATGTGCGGAAGAATTATGGCGGGCAGGAAACGGGATTACGGTTCAGCATTTTCATCCCGGAATCGGCGGTTCAGGACGAGACGAACGTCGCACTGACGCTGGAGCTTGGCTCTGGTTGGTCGATTTCAGAGGATAGTAATTGTATAGTACAGATGGATGGCAGCAATATCATTGTGGATTTGAGTGAGGAAGCGCCGGTAATTCTCGTAAGGGCTGACGCCATGGATACGACACGCTGCTACCATCTGACTGTAGAATAGAGGAAGTTCAGTGTTTGCTTTTCTGATTTTACGGAGGTGATGCCAATGGGCATATAGTGGCAAAGCACAAAACCCTAGGAAGCAACCAACGTCATAAATTTCGAGTGATACGCTCGAAAAAATAAATTTAAGGAGAAATTATTATGAAGAAAACATGCAATAAGCTGCTAGCTTTTGTGCTGGCGCTTGCCATGGCGCTCTCTGTCAGCGTCGTTGCGTTCGCATCCGAAACGACTGCTCCTACCAGCAGCACGACCGTGACCGCTCTCGACGGGATCGCATCTGTGAACGTGGAGGGCGCGGATGCGTACTATCAGTACGATGACAACACCGGTTCCAGCGTGAAGTACATCCGTGCCAAGCTCGGTGCGACCAAGACTTGGGAAAACCTTCAGTCTGCCCGCGTGGCAATCACGACCACTGGTGCCGTACCTACTGTTGCCGGCGCTACCGCGACCTCTTCCACCGGAAATGAATACATCTACACGCTGAATCTGCTGAACACCCGCTATGCCGTCACCGTTGGCAGCAACACCTACTATCTGGCCGCTGGCTTCGAGAAGAACATTGCCCTCTCCAACAGTGACACCGATCCTCTTGCAATTACGGTGACCAAGCTGGGTTCTGTTGCGGGTACAGCCAATGTTTATGGTTCTGTTGTTCAGAACAACTACATGGGCAACACCTATTATGTGAACAACGGTACGAATTGGACTGACACCAACGTTGCTTACTATGTCTCCGGTACCTATACTTGGCAGGGCAATAAGACTAATGTCACTGCAGAAATTGACAAGAACGACAATGCGACTCTGGGCGGCAATTACACTGTCAATTCCACTGCCGGTCAGATCAACCTGAATGTGACCAGACCCACTGTGACAGTAACGTACAATGGTCAGACTCGTTCCTACATTGTCACTGCTGTTATCGATACCGCAACCAGCTTTGAGGTCACTGAGGATACCTATGCAATCGACTTCACCGAACTGAACGCATCTACGTATGGCACTCAGTTTGCAACGAATGTGGCCCAGATTGAAGACGCTCTGGCTGCCTATTATAATCAGGGCAAGGTGTTCGCCGCTACCGACAGCGTGATGGATGTCATGAAGGACTTCATTTCCTTCGCGCAGGGCACTCATTTCAATGGCACCACGAACTGCAGCGACACCTATCTGGCGACCCTGAATGGTCTGGGCGAGTTCTCTGCCGGCCAGATGTCCGGCTGGTGCTACATGGATGGCGCATATACGCCCACTTGCAAGGTGCCCATGGTCGGCGCAGCTGACTACGCCCTTGGCAATGCGCCTCTCTTCACCTGGTTCCTGACCGTGGATTATACGGATCACTTCTAATTCAGCTCATGGGGCGGCAGTGATCCTGCCGCCCCACCTGGAGGAGATCCAGGCCGAATATGTCTGGATCTCCTCCATACACAAAATGGCATAATTGGGAGATCAACCAAGATGAAGATGGGAACCAACAAACTTTTCAAGCGGCTGCTGGCGCTGTGCCTGACGCTGCTGATACTTCTCCCTACAAATATATACGCATGGACAACGGATGATCTGACTAGCACAACATGGCCCTACCTTGTAGGTTGGACTGGCGGAAAGGCTGCCGATTACGGTGAGTTTTTTTCATTGAAGGACACCGAAGGCAGACTCTATCCGCGGGAAACAATGTCTATCGGTGTCGGCCCACTGGTGAGAGTGGTGATCCCGGAGGGCGGAAGCGCTACGTTTTCCCCGGCCAGCTTTTATAGCGACTATGAAGGGAAAAACGTGATCTCCAGCACGACGTTTACCTGTCAGGAAAGTCTGCCCGCCGATCATTCCTCCCCGGTTCTCTATACGGCCACAGCTGCGGATGGACGCGAGTATCCGTTCTTTATTATTGCGGAACCAGCTCGCAACAACAGCAAGAATACAGATGAAGAAGTTAATGAGATCATCGACTATCTGGTGGAGCCGCTGACGAACCTGTTCAGAGCGTACAGCGCCAAGCTGGAGGCGATGTATCAGGCCCGTAGCAGCGGTTCTCTTGCTGTGGGCGACTATCAGCCCGTGCAGTTCAATATGCTCTATCAGACCGCGCGGAGCATTGGCCATGCAACCGCAAGCAGTGCCGAGAACTACCCCGGCGGCGTAGTGCTTTTTGAGTACCATGACTGGAACAGCGCCGACGCGGAAGACGTCATGCGTAAGGTGCTGGAGTATGACGCGTATAACTCAGCTGGAGTCAGAAAGCTGCGCTACTACAGCAAAGCCTATTATCAGGCGCTGGTCGAGGTCGCCGCACCGTACTATCTTGATTTTGTAGAAAATAACCGCATCACGGAACCGGCCATTGATCGGTACGCGGTGGGGGATTCCGTGGGCGTAGTGGATACGGCGAGCAAGACGGTTACCATTCGTTTTCCGCAAGGCACCGATTTGACCAATTTGCCTGCACCTACCATTGAATTGTCCGATTGGCTCAAGATCTCACAGGTAGCAGGCTCGTTGAAGAGTGGCAGAGTTGTATATAACATTACTCCGTGGGAAAAAACAGCCGGCATTGTCTATGACGGCGTTTCTACTATTGATGAATACGGCTTTGACATGGGCGCGGATCTGTCTGCGTACTGGACTGTTGTGGTTGAAGAGGGCGAGCCCTATACGGTCGCAAGTGCCTTTTCGGTGACGACAGCGGACGGTGTGACCAGATACGGCAAGATCGACGAGGAAAACGGAACGATCACCCTCAATCTGCCGGTGGGGACAGACCTTACCGCGATCAGTCCTACTATTACGCATACGGGCACGCATACCAATATGGACAGCGGCACGTTTGACTTCAGCGGCGGCAAAACACAAACGCTTACTGTCTATAACCGCACCTATGAGCTTGAAAGATCCTATACCGTCACCATAACGGCAGAGGCGTCTTCTCAGAACGCCATCGAGACTTACAGCATCGGTGATGCGATCGGCACGATCAATGCAGATGCCGGCGTTGTGGAGATCACCATCCCCTACGCGACGGATCTTGCCTCTGTGCAGCCGGAGATCGTGATCTCGGAATTTGCGACGCTGAAGAGTGCGCCTGACAGACTGAGCGAGGGTGACAACGAGTATGTGGTCGCGGCCGAGAACGGCGTCGAGCGGACGTGGACAGTCAAGATTACACGCACTCCTGCCGCAAAGGGCAACAATATTCTGTCCTTCCGCTATGGCTCGGTGCAGGGCGTTATCAACAACAACACGGGCGAGATCACCATGGAGCTGCCCGCGGGAACCGCGACTTCCTTCGCTCCCGTGATTGAGGTGTCTCCGTTTGCCACAGTCTCTCCCGCGTCCGGTGTGAAGCAAGATTTCTCGAAGACTGTCACCTACGTTGTTACGGCGGAAAACGGGAATACGAACACCTACAATGTCAATGTTTCCTTTACCGGTGCGGTAGCCGAAAACGAGTATAAGGACGACCTGCAAAGCGTTGTCAACAAGATCATCACCAGATACTCCAGCACGGCGGATGATGACTGGGAGTGGATGAACCTCGGCTTCTATCAGGGAAAGCTGGCAAACTACGATGGTGGTTATGACCTTGCCGGGCAGATCGGCGATCTGGACACCACCACAAGTGTGGCAATGACCAACATCGCCCGCACCATCATGATGCTGACAGCACGAGGATTCGACTGCTCTAACCTCGCGCAGTACAACGACGGACAGCCGTTTATTGACAGCAAGGGCAACGAGGTGGACAACCTTGCGGAAACCATGTATAACTACGCGGGAACATACACCATAAACGGCCCAATTTTCGGCCTGATCTCGTTGGACATGGGTAATTACACGATCCCCAACAACGCGATCTGGACACGGGATGCCTTTATGAATGTGATCCTTAATCACGTCTATCTGTCTGATGGCTTTGACACGGATATGGTCGCTATGCTCATGCAGTCCATCGCACCGTATGCCAATGACGAGGTTTATGGCGAACGGGTGCGCGCAAAGCTGGAGGAAGGCGTAAGCATTATCATTACGAGAATGAATGCGGACTATTCCTTCAAGGCATGGGGTGCTGTCAACAGCGAAACGGCGGCTCAAGTCATTTGCGCACTTTCCGCTATGGGCATCGATTGCCATACCGATCCCCGCTTCTCCGACGGACAGGGGAAGAGCGTGATCCAGAACTGGGTGGACAGCTTTGTAAACCCCAGCGGTTACTTCCACCACACCACCAGCGTCATAAACAACGCCATGGCGACCTATCAGGGGTGCTATGCCAGTCAATGGTATCTGAACTTCCTGGAGGCAGGCGGTACTGGACATCCGTATTCGCTGTATAACCGGCGCTTTGACTTTGCCCGGCAGTTGTCTACGGACGCTTCCATCACCGGCTTTGAGATCGAAGGCAAGCAGGGCATTATCACCGAGGGCGGTGAAGGCGGCGAGAATACCATCGTTGTCACAGTCCCCAACGGTATGCCCTTGACGAATCTGACTCCGACCGTGACGATGGCGGAAGGTGCAACGCTGCTTGCGCCGAGCCTGCCCGTGACCTTCGTAGAGGGCATTAAGCAGCCCTTTACCGTGATGGCTGAGGACGGAAAGACCACCAAGACCTATAATGTCACCGTTATCCATGGCGATGTGGGTGCCTCCGGCGCTGAGCTGGATGTCAACAGCATCAAGCTGCAAAACAGCGTGCTGAACGCAACGGACATACTGGAGAAGAAAGTCACCAAGGCATCCGATGGGGCAACGGAGATTCTGCTTACGGTGAACGCCGGCGTGGATACCTCAAAGATGTATCTCAGCGCCAGTATTTCCTATGCAGCGACATCCGACCCATCTCTGGACGGTAAGGATGCGATGAACTTCTCTGACTGGCAGACCTTTACCGTAACCTCCAGCGACGAGACGGTGAAGAATGTCTACCGGATCAAGGTCGTGTCCAAGGCGCAGGCGGAGATCACCAGTTTCCGTGTTCAGGCGGCCGGTGAATGGTACGATGGCGTCATTGACAATACCAAGAGTACCATTACCGTTACTGGTGTGGACGATTCCAAGCTGACCAGCACCAAGCTGGTCACGGACATCGAATTTACCGGCAGAAGCTGCTCGCCGACCTCCGGCATTGCGGTGGACTTTGCCAATGCAGCCACGTTTACGCTGGGCGGCGACAATGATCTGGCAAGCCGTACCTACACCGTCACTGTGCTGAACAAGAGCGGCCAGCCGATCTCCGCAAAGAGCAGCGGAGGCGATGATGATACGCCCTCGACCGGCACAGCGAAGATCACAGGCTTCTCCGTCCTAGGTGTGGAGGGTGAGATCGACCAGAGTGCCGGAACCATCACTGTCAAGCTGCCGGTCGGAACGAATGTCACGGCGGTCGCGCCGGTCGTTACCGTTCCCGCGGGAGCCGTGGTCAGTCCGGTATCCGGCGAGGTCGTGAATCTCACCAGTCCGCTGACCTATACCGTAACGCTGGGTGCGGAAAGCAGAAATTATACCGTCACCGTTATCTTTGAGCGCAGCATTTCTCAACAGCTTTGGGATAAGGTGGCAGAGAACAGCGACGTAGCGGATCATCAGACCAGCTACGGACACCATTTTAAGTAGAAAGGAGAGAGCCATGAAAGCAAGCAAATGGCAAAGGACAGTATCCCTGCTCCTTTGCCTGCTCATGGCCATGAGCTTCTTTGTAATAACAGCGCCAAAGGCATATGCGGCAGAGCCAGATTGGCCACATCTAACCAGTGTGGGAACGCCGACAAACGACGCAGCAACGAAGCCGTACTTTGTTCCCGTAGGCCTTCGCGAAGATTTTGCCTTCACCGTAAAGGATATTAAAATTGAGCATGCTGAAAGTTTGACGAAGTGTGCTGTAGCTACTTCAAAAACTTATACAACCTATGATGCCGGAACTATCAAGTTCTATGTGGACAATCTTCCTACAGAGAACGATAAGCTTAAAGGCTATGGTGGTACAGATTATGGCTTTAATTTTCAAACAAGCAACGACCTTGTAACAGTGAAGGGGGCTGCTGATACCGATACGGTGCAGTTTTACAATCTGGTTAATCTATCTGTAGCTAATAATTTTGAGTTTCATAGCAAGGCTTATTATTACATACAGACAGCCGATAAAGTACGCTACCATTATAATGTGCAAGTCCTACAGTATGAGGACAGCGGTGAAGCAGAACCAGAATGGCCGTATTTAGCAAGCATTGACGAGTATTCATTTACAAACTTTAAATTGCGTGATGATTTTCCTGCACCGGAGAAAAACTTGAAAAAAGTAGATATTCAGCACGTAACTAAGTTGAAAGAATGCGCCGATGTGAAGACGACCGGTGCGACCACGACCTATCATGCAGGAACAATCGTCCTTTATGTTGAAACCTTACCAACATCAGAGGATAAGAGTCCCACCGCGACTGCAAAGGCAAAATTTGGCTTCCAATTTCAGATAGGAAGCGAAGGATCCGGCACTGCAAAGAAATCCAAGGTGACTCTAAAAAATGTAGAAGAAAACTATACGGAAAAATTCTACATACCGGTAACTCTGAGGACTGATGCGGATTTTTATGATCACTCTAGAGGTAACTGTTACATCATGACCGAAGATAAAATCGCCTATCATTATGATGTAAAAGTCCAGCAATATACGGGTGAAGCTGGCGAGGAATTGACCCTTAGTGCCGGTTCTGCAAAGCGTACTGACAAGGAAACGGCTACAGTGACGTTTAATGCTTCCGCAGCAGGCAATTACTACTATGCCCTGTATGACGAGCAGCAAACCGCGCCTGCGGTGGATACTACTTCGGCTAACACAAATACGGGCGCGATGGCTACGACCAACACGATCACTGTCAGCGGTATGAAGGATTGTAAAACCAAGTATCTGTATATTGTAGGTGTTGATGCGGCTGAAAAGGCCAGCACCCCGCTGGAGATCGTGATCCCCGGTATTAAGTTTAAACTCAATCATGATAAGCAGGGACTTCGTGGCTTTACAACTCTTGACGGAAGTGGCAACATAACAAATGGCTGGCTGTATACAGAGGAATTCACGGATGCCTCCGGCAAGGCGATCACAAAGGCTGTTCCGGGAGAGCAGGTCACTGTGAATTTCGGTGCATTTGCCATTAACGCAGCTACACCTCTGGGCAGCGTCCATTATGATAAAGACGCTGGTGTCATTACCAGCGCAACAGGTATACGGCAGCATGTCCTGAAAAAATGGAACATCACAGGCTTGGGCGAATTTACGACGACAGAGAGAAGTTTTACTTTCACTATGCCGGAAAACGACGTTACCATCCAAGCGGAGACTGAACTTTCCGGTGTACCGATCCAGCTTAAATCGAGTGACGCCAATGTGCAGGCCACGCTTAATTGCAGCGTCCAACTTGGCAGCGGCAGCGGCAGCGCCTGCTATTACAGTGATAAGCGCGACTGCCTCGTTGCTGGTGCCAGCGTAACGCTTAGAGCCTACTCAATTGCGGACGGCTATGTACTGGATAAGTGGGAGATCACCAGCAACGGTACTCCCGTTGATGAGAGCAAAATCACGCGCAATGAGGATGGCAGTGCGGAGCTTACACTGGAGACGGGCGGCAACTATGTGTTTACCGCAGTCCTGCGCGAGAAGAAGTTCGCCAGTGTGACCGCCGATGTAAATGAGAAGATTATGGGTAGCGCTACAGTCACCGTTGGCGAGAACACCGGCACCTCTCTGCCTCTCGTTTACGAGGGCCAGAGCGTCATTCTCACTGCTGCCCCCGGCTCACGCTATATGCTGGAGCGCTGGGAGGTCAAGGATGCCGATAACAAGGATGTGACATACACCGTTGCAGAGGATGTCAACAACGTTGCCACCTTCATCATGCCTGACACCGGCAAGAGCATCACCGCCAAGGCATTCTTCAAGGTCGATCCCGAGCAGGCCAGCACGGAAAATGCCCTGACCGCAGTAGAACTGGATGTTCCCGGCGCTGCGGTATCCCGGTCGGGCAGCACGTTCACCATCACCTTGCCCGCTGGTACAAACACCAGCAAGCTGAGTGAGAAGATCCTGAAGCTGACGATCTCCGATTTAGCCACGGTCACCAAGGAAGGGGATCCTGACAAGGATTGGACGGAAGGCGCCGCCTGCGGTATGGAGCTGGATAAGGCTGCGACCTTTACGGTAACAGCGGAAAAGGGCAACACCCAGGCGTACACGATCATCATTACCAAGGCCAAGAGCAGTGAGAAGGATATTACCGCCGCTGTTCTGCTGAACCAGACCGGTGACACCACGCCGTTTGCAAGAGCGGAAATCAGTGAAACCGAAATCACCTTTACCCTGCCTTCTGATACGGATAAGGCCGTGTTGAACAGCATCGGTATGAAATACCTGAAGCTGACTTATCCGGAATCGGCTACCGTGAAGATGAAGGATGGTTATGATGATGCGACGAATGGCGGGTACAGGTGGAGCAACGGCGACGTAATGTGCAATATGTCCATAAACTCGCCGGTCAAGTTCACCGTTACCGCCGAGAATGGCAGCACGAAGGAGTACACGATTGAGATCAAGTACACCGCCCCCAACGCACCTACCCTGTCCGATGGCTCTGCTACCCGCAGCAGCAAGACTGCCGCAACGGTGAAATTCACCACCAATGAGGCAGGCACTTACTACTACAAGGTAGTGACCCACGGCGCGACAGCTCCCACGGCAGATGAAATCATGAAATCCACCACTAAGGGTACGGCCAGCGCAGGTGAGACGACCTTCACTCTCAGCAATCTGACTGAGGATGCCCGTGACGTCTACATCGTGGTCGTAAGCGCAGCCGGTGGCGAGAGCGCACCCCTGAAGGTGGAGATTCCCGCCTATGGCAGCGGCACCGATACTCCTGATACCGGCGCGTATAAGATCTCGATAAGCGCACCCAAGGGTGGTACGATCACTGCCAACCGCACCAAGGCGGATGCGGGTGACGAGATCATCGTTACCGTAACGCCCGACAACGGCTATCAGATGGTGTCTGGCTCTCTGACCTATACGCTGGCAACAGCGGGCGGCGAAACCAAGACCATCAGCAACGGACGCTTTACCATGCCTGCGGGCGATGTGTCTATCACCTGTAAGTGGGAGACTGCCACAACGACCGCCAAGGGCATCACCAGTTTCTCCATCAACGGCATAGCTGGTGCGGTAAACAACACCACTAACACCATTACCATCACCATGCCCCGCGGCACGGATGTGACAAAGCTGACTCCCACGATCTCCACCAACGGCGTTAAATCCCTTACGCCCGGTAGTGGCGAGACAGTGAACTTCACCAATTCTGTGAACTACACGGCCACCATGGAGGATGGCAGCACCAAGACCTATACTGTCACGGTTTACGTGGAAAAGGGTACGCTGTCCGACCAGTTCTGGGACAAGCTGACGGATTTCGTCAACCAGATCCCCTGGTGGGAGTACGCAAAGCATCAGCAAAGTACTAGCAGTTATCCTAAGTATTGGTAAATCCCCCTCTTTACTCAGAGAACGACGTCGGCATTTCTGCCGACGTCGTTCTCATTTTTATTTGCCATCCTTTGCGGCCACAAACCAGCGTCCTTTTTCAAACCAGAGATAGCTCTCCTGCCCCCGTATCCGACAGGTATACCGATCCCCTACGCCACCCACGCTTTGGCAGGCAGCGCGGCGCACATCAAGTATCTTATCAATATGATACCTTCGTGTTTCGTCAAATTCGATCTCAATGGGCCGCATCTTCCCACCTGCATCAAAATGCACCGTCACCGGCACATACCGCTTTTCAAGCTCCATTCATTATACCCCCTATCCTGCGAAATACCCCACGGGATGTACTGTGTGGTCATCCTTGGGATTGATACGGCCCAGTACCGGATCGGACATGGTGATAGCACGGCGCACACTCATATAGCCATACCGCTGCCGCAGCCTGTCCACAGTCACGTCGATCTGTTCCCACGCACTTCGATGCCTATCGTTATCAAAAAGTGACGTTTGTATACCAATGGTCGCATCTACCAGATCAGCCCCTCGCACACCGATGCTGCGTATCGGTGCTGTCCACGAGTAGCTGCGCCGGAAGAGATCGAAAGCCACTTCTGCGATCTCCGCACTGGAGCAGGTCGGAACTGCCAGTTTCCGCTGCCGACTATACCAGTGCAGCTCTTTGTCCCGGACGCTGACCTCGACCACCGTACACTTCGATGCCAGCTCCCGCATCCTACAGGCGACGCTCTCGGCCAACAGATACAGCATGAGGCGCACATCGTCGTCATTGACCAGATCGCGCGGCGTGGTGGCGCTGTTTCCTACCGACTTTATGGCACGGATATGGTCGCTGCGCTGTATAGGCGATACGTCAAGTCCGTTGGCGAAGGTATGCAGCACAAGCCCCATCTTTCCCAGCTTATATTCCAGAAGCTCAGGCGACGCCTCCGCAAGCTGCCCAATGGTATATATCCCAACACCGCGTAGCTTGCGCTCGGTGGCTGGGCCAACATAGAGGAGGTCGGCTGCCGGCAACGGATAGACGAGTTCCTTATAGTTATCCCGCTCAATGCGGGTGATGGCGTCCGGCTTCTTGTAGTCGCTGCCTAGCTTCGCCGAGATCTTATTGTCGGAAACGCCGATGCTGGCGGTGATCCCCAGTTCAAACTTGATCCGCTCACTGATTTCTTCAGCAATGCTCATAGCCGAGCCGAACAGTCCGACGCTGCCGGTCACATCCAACCAGCTTTCATCAAGGCCAAACGGCTCGATCTGGTCGGTGTACTTTTCATAAATCTCACGGGCCATTTTGCTAAACCGGATATATTCGCCCATGTCGGCAGGCAGCACCACCAGATCAGGACAGACCTGTTTCGCCTGCCAGATAGCCATACCGGTCTTGACGCCGCGTGGCTTCGCTACATAGTTGGCGGTGAGGACGATCCCATGGCGGGCCTCCGGATCACCGCAGATCGCCACCGGCTTTTGCCGCAGCTCAGGGCGGCGCTGACATTCTACAGATGCGTAAAATGCGTTCATGTCCACATGCATAATATGCCGGCCCATCCTTTGCCCCTCCTCATGGTTTTCTCAGCTCCTATAATAGAACATAAGTTCTAACTACGCAAGCGGTAAATTGAGGAAATTCTGTACGGTGCTGGCATTTTGACAATACAAAATATGGGAGGAGCATATGCGAATCATTTACAGCGGATGTGCATTGATAAAAAAGAGACTAGTGGTAAGGCTGTATCTGTGAGGGAAAATTCTACGCCTTACACAAAAGGTGCTGTGGTCTGAGTAGAGTTCTGACATGCGTTGCATCGTCCACGCCCCGGAAGTGTTCTTCCCGGTTTATAGTTCGCCCTCACCCTTGTCGTCATATCCGTAAAGCCGGGCAGCAGCTATGACTTCCTTTGCAAATTTCAGTAATGCGTCCTCTGGGGCGTCTTTTCGCATCGCATTGCTTGCCGAAGATGCCAGCCATATCAATTCCGATTTGAGCGCCCCGTATGCCTGTCGGTCATCGGCCTTTTGGATGTCTCGTTCAAGAGCCTCAGCGATGGCGGCGTATTTGTGGTAGGCATTGTCGTACTTTTTCATGCCTACGCTTTGATAGTCGTTATAGGCTTCCTGAGCCTTACGGGCAAAGTACGCAGCATATGCCTCCACAATCTGCTGATCGGTCATGTTGTCAACTCGTATCATATGTTCAACTCCTATAATAATAGCTATGGTTAAGGCGCGGCAGCCAGCCGCGCCTTTCTTCACCTCAAAGCCGAAGCGGGTAGAATGAGAACGTATTGTCCTTCTTTAGTCCATGGCTTCTTCAATATTGCCAATCGCATCTTTCACGCTGCCAATCGCATCGGTGATGCACTCGTGGCCCTGCTGATCTTCGGTTGGTAGAAGACCCTCAAGGTTCGATTTTATCATGTCTAACTGGCCTATAACGGCCTGCAGCACCGTGTTATGTAGCTTCTTCATTTCTGTCCTCCTGTGTTTAAGTGCTTGAGCATTTGACCAACGGAATCGACGTCCCAGCCGATAGCCAGAAGATACCGTTCGATTTCTGCTCTGCTGCGAAAACGCCTTGCACAGCGGTCGGCAACCGCTCTGGCGTGATCCCATGCCCAACCTGTCAGTTTCATGATGTTAGTCCTTCAGTCGTGCCAAGCGACAACCCAAGGCATGTTGCTGCCACTCCATGTGTTATGATGAATCGCCGCAATTTTGATGTCATTATAGGTGAATCGACTTTGCGATCTTCTTCCACCAAAGTAAGCGGATATGCCTTGCTTTTTCAGCTCTGCCACTCGGTTTAAGGCATCCTTTCGGCTCCAACACCACTCGAACCTGTTTACATCTCTATGCGTAATCGTTGTATGCGTCATGCCGAATCCTTTCTGCCCTCGTAACCTCCGGGGCGGGATTTTATCAGTTCTAGCAGTCTGTGATGATGTAGTCATTTTTCATGCAGCTAATGGTGGCGCGGGCTCTGCCAGCCGCATCTTCGGCAAGTTTTCTAGCTTGGAGTTCTCTTTTTGTTTTACCAACCGGAACCATACTCAATAGGTAATCGATTTCTTTCCGCAGGTCGTCAAGGTCATTTATATAAGCTTCTTGGTTTGTCATGATTTTTCCCTTTCACTCATTTCCTGTGCCTTATCGGGCTTCTCGGCTATGCAAGATATTTACGCTGGCTGCAAGGCCGTAATGGCGCTTTCATGAATCCTGTATCGCAGCCAGAGAGTTCAGGAGCGAATGGAAGCCATCTTCTCCCAGCATAGCGGCGGCATCGAACGGAATGCTTTCTGATGCCGTGACAGGTGGAATATCTCCGGACGTATTCCCCTCCGTTGCAGGTGTGGCTTCCGGCTGCATGTTGGATAGTATCTCACGCACCAACTGCTCCACTGCCTGCCGGTCTATCTTTGGCGCAGCTGCTGCCTCCGGTGACTCCGGACAGTTTATATAATGTATCACGGCATTGACAAGGAACTGTGCCTTGCGCCGCCCTTGTTCGTTCAGAATAGCGGCTACCTGCTGGTGGCTTGGGTCGCCGGCATTGAATTGCACCGTGAATCGGAAGGCGTCTTTCTTCTCGCCCATACTGTTCACCTATTTGCTTTTGTGGCCGCGTATAGGAGCCCGTACCCGGCAGCGTTGGCGCCGATCTCCTCCACGAAGATGGCTGTACCGATCTTGCCGGAGTTTTCGATCTGTTTGCGGAGCAGCAGTGAGCCGCCGCCTACGAAAATGACCTTGCCGGTACGCAGCTCTATCTTCCGCTCACGCAGGGTGCGGAAAAGGTCTGCCACAAAGGACTCTGCGCCGCGCTCTACCAGCGCTTGGATCTCGCTTCCATACTCTGTACTGCGGCCGGTAAGGATGGCGTCAATGTCCGTTTCCTCCAGCAGCAGATCATAGTCGGCACGGATCTTGGACAGCAGCCGATTGTAGAGCGTGATAATGCCATTTTCCAGCGAATCACAGGATGCCCAGTCCGCCGCGCCGTAGCGCAGGGAGAGATAGTCGGCGGTAAAGCCGCCAATATCGATTACAATGGCCTTGGCAACCGTACCGAGCTGGAGCTGCTTGAATACCGGCGCTGTGGCTGCCAGTGCCTGCGGGAAACAGATCGCCTCCGTGATACAGATGGAATAGACCTTGCCGTTAAACTCGAAGCCGATCATACCCCGGTCAAGGAAGTATTGGGCGAAGCGCTTATACTGCGTGCCGTAATGTGCGGGCGGCAGCCCAACGGCAAGCTGAATGTCCATCAGCTGATCCGGTGCGTACCGGCCTGCGGCGTTGATCTCATAGGCAATGGCAAATAGCGTCAGGATAAAGAACCGGTCGTCCTCCGTCTTATCCCGGATATAAGGGATACGCTGGTCAGAGAGGGTGTAATACTTCCCGTTGTAGAACATGATGTTATCGCCAAAGGGCGGCCGGGTATCGCTTTCCATCAGGCCGGAAGTAAATGTCCTGCTGGTGGTCTTGATCTGTTTATTCCCGTGGTCGATACAGACTAACATAGAATCAACTCCTTAATTTTGTGTTTATACTGTGTTTATACGACTTTAATACGCATTACTGCAACAGATAGGAAAAAGACCGACGTGGAAATCTCCACGTCGGTCTTTATACACATTCATCAGAGCTTCTTCAATTCTTCCAGAAAGTCCGGAAGGATATCGAAGATGATGGTACAGATAACCGTCCAGTTGGTATCCTCATAGTGATGCACCAGCCGATGGCGCAGTCCTGCAATTTTGATCCATGGGATATTGGGGTGTGCATTCCTGAACTCTTCCGACAGGTTTGCCGCGTGCTCTCCGATATTATACAGCGGCGTTGTGATAGCCCATTGGACAGGCTCTTTTTCAAAGATCACATCCGGTGTAATATGCTCTGTGCGCACATAGTCCAACAGCTTTTCCGTTGTCTCACGGATCTTTTCCACCCGTTGCTGGTCGCTGTATTTCATGCGATCTGCACTCCTTCCTCCTGAATCGCGCGGTAAAAAGCGCTTCCGGGGGTGATCTCCCGCAGCTCATAGACGTCCACTGGCTTTTGCAGTGTGCGGTGCAGCTCTTCCGCGATGCAGAACACATCTGTCGGATCAAACTGTGCTCCGCCGACTATAACCATGTCGATGTCAGAAGCAGCGTCTGCCTCCTGTCTGGCGTAAGAGCCGAACAGGATCGCTTTTTCAGCCTTGTACTTCTTCAGCAGCGGCAATACAGCGGCGATGATCTCGTTCAACGTATAGATATGCTCAGACACAGCTTCCACCTCCGTCTCTTATCATATGTCATTTTGTATTTTTTATCTTACCCTAATCAAGTGGGATTGTCAACGGATGTCCGTATCTGCCGTTGTTTACGCTCCTTGTTAACAGATGTATAAGACAGGCGTAGATATCCCACGCCTGTCTTATACAGATTTGTCAGAGTTTTTTCAACCCATCCAGAAAGTTTTGAAGCGCATGGAAGATAGTTTGGTCAGTTATTCTCTATCATCAATTAAGAGAAGATCATCCCGTGCTGCGGCATGGTCACATAGTTCATCAGAAAAGCCGGAGATACTGAACAGGACGTACCATACTTTTCGTTGATCTCGCTCCCATGCGACATCGCAGGCCTTAGCTTCCAAAGCACGAAGGACATTAAGACCAACAGGTTCTTTCCAGTACTTGCACTCTCCCAGGATCAGGTTTTTACCCTCTGGATCAAGAGCTGCAATGTCGATTTCATTCTTGGCATCCCAATACCCACCCAGTTTGGAGAACTGGAACGGCCATGCGTTATTGACATTCAATTCCCACATCCGCTCCTGACAGATGTCCTCATATACGAAGCCGATGTGGCTGGTAGTGAGGCCCTTGCGGATCTTATCCATCACAATACCGCTATGCCCACTTTCAATGAAGCTCATATTGGGATAGATAAACGCAAACCAAAACCGCAGATAGTTGTCCTTGATCTTATAAAGGCCGCGCTTACTCTTTTCTGGGTTTTCCTCTGTGACAGGCACCTTTCGCTCCAGAATATCCAGATCTATCAGCGTCTTCAGGTACTTGGTCAGGTTCGTTGACTTGACTTCCAACACAGAGGCAATCGTAGAAAGCTTGTGATTTCCGGCCGCAATCGCCTTGATAATGGAAAAGTAGCTGCCAACCTCACTGACCTCCTGCTGCAGCAGGAAATGCGGCTCATCATAGAGATAGCCAGACCGGTTCAGTACGCATTTCTGGATCGCACGATAGATGTCGCCGCTCTCCGAAAATAACTCGATATATTTGGGGACACCGCCTGTAACAGAGTATAGCTCAATGAGTTCTCTACGGGTTTTGCCAGGGAAAAACTCATGGTAATAGGCAAATGGGATCTGCTTGAGCCGAATCTGAGCGGTTCGCCTTCCGTATAAAGGGCTGCCGTAGGCTAGTGTCTGGGACTCCATCATGGAGATCAGGGAGCCGCAGAGAATTACCATAACAGATTGGTTCTTTAATATCTCTTCCCATATCCGCTGAAAAATGGAAGGGAACGCAGGCTCCGCTTTGCCCAGATACTGAAATTCATCCAGTACGATAACGGGCTTGCTGTCATGCTTGGCATCCATGATCGATTTGAATATCACGTCCCAGCTCTTGACGTCTGCATTACGCAGAAGATCACTGTCAATAAATTCTGCCGCTTTCTCTTTGAATGCCGCCCGGTTTTGCGCTTCGGACTCTTCACTTGCAAGGAAGAACAGGGCGTTTTTATCCTGAATAAACTCGGATATCAGCGTAGTTTTTCCTACCCGCCGACGCCCATACAGTACGACAAGTGCGCTGCCATTCCGCGCATACTCACTTTGCAGCGTATCCATCTCCTGCTGCCGATCAACGAATTGCTTCATAAACTCACCGCCTCCACAAAGTATTATACCCTAAATTATAATAATTTCAATTATAACTTTTCGACTTTTCTATAAAATCTGGCGGCAGCATGAGGGACAGCTTTTCAAGCGATATGACGAAATGATTCTCGAAGTATTCATCACGATACCATGCCTCATAGCGGTCAATGCCATATTCTTCTTCCAGTACGTCCATAGCCGCCCAATCCTTCACGCAGCCATCCTGTTGTTCCTCCCGGACGCTTTGCAGTAGGGCAAAACGTCCGGCATCGTAGTCGGCGTATAGCTCAGTGAAGCTGCTGGAATCCAGATTCGTCGTGCAGTGTGTGGTAAGCAGGTAAAGCTCGCAGGTCTTACACTCCTTTGGGTCAGCCGAGATCACCCGAACCATCTCCGGTGCCATGATAACCATATCCAGCGTGATCTCGTCGAGCTTCTTAGGCGATTGATATAGTTCTGTGAAGCGTTGCTCCAGCTCCTGAATCTCCTTCGGAAACAAAGGCGGTTCAAAGCAGCAATAGATGTCCGGGGTATCATTCTCTGTCTCTCGGTCAGATCCGTCACGGATCTCCGTGATGGTGCCATAAAGTCCACGATATTCACTTGCCCCTGTTGCCATGACAGCGGCACCGACAGTGTAGGTCATGCCGTTGTATGTATAGCGCATACCCTCTTGGTTGATGATCATTTTATGTCCTCCTGATTATATTCCTCCCAGCCTTCCATGCAGTTGGTGCGTGTGCGATCAGCATCGAAGCACTGGCAGCGCGTATAGCCTTCTTCTGTTTTGAAGAAAAAGCACGGGGCAAGCCCATCGTCTATCTCTACTACGGACTTGGCTTTGACCTCTATGCCTAACAGCTCCGTATCCTTCTGTGTGAGCAGCTTTAGCCAAAACTCCCGCGGGGAGAGCGAGGAAGTTCCCTCATATGCCATTGCATAGCGGCTTGCCGTGGGCAGCGGTGTGAATGCAAAGCCCTGATGCAGCACGTTGT
>ERZ773181.434-NODE-434-length-45901-cov-18.437508_pt1 | contig 45901 bp, 32 predicted proteins | sample MGYA00581001_ERZ773181 | MGnify/ENA primary metagenome ERZ773181 (study PRJEB29015, sample SAMEA2737780) | human gut metagenome | biome: human gut; feature: human-associated habitat; material: faeces | place: China | collected 2012 ...
GGCTTTTTCTTTTGTTTTCCGCGGTTTCCGGCATTTCTTGCGATTCCCATACGCACTTTCCAGCGCTCTTCGCACCGTGCATACGCCCGTCCGCACGCACGCACCGCGCCGTCCGCACCGGCCACGCAAACGCAACCCAGCCGAATCGCCATACATGCCGACTTCTAAAAAGCCATTTAACGGGGTCATTTTCGCGATTTTTACGATTTTAACCCCGTTAAAATCGCATTTTTCGCAAAACCCGTACGATAGTCCACGTCAAACAGTCCACACAAACCCAAAAATACGTTAAACTAGCGTTTTAACGGGGTCATTTTTGCAATTTTCGCAATTTTGACCCCGTTAAACCACATCTCAGGGATTATCGGTATCTAAAAAGTCACAAGGAGCACCACATGAGCACCTATCGCAGAGAGCACTATTTGGCCAAGCTCCGTCCTTTCTACAACGATTCCGGTCTCATCAAAGTAATCACCGGCATCCGCAGATGCGGCAAATCCAGCCTGCTCATCACAGTTCTCAACGAGCTCTTTGAGCAGGGAATCCCTGAAACCAATCTCATCTACCTCAACCTCGATCGCCGCGAATACCGTAATGTGACCACTCCGGACCAACTCGATCAACTCATCGAACAAGCCATGTCGAATGCCTACGGTGCAGGACTGCGTTATCTGTTCATCGATGAAGTACAGAACGTGAAAGGCTTCGAAACCGTCATCAACGGCTGGCGGGAGGAAGGTAATTGCTCCATTTTCATCACTGGCTCAAATTCCTATCTGCTGTCCGGAGAGCTTGCCACGAAACTTACCGGCCGCTATATCAAGCTGGAAATGTTCACCCTTTCCTTTCAGGAATACCTCGGCATGCGGAATTTCCTAAACAAACCGGAAATTCCGGTATCGCAAGCCTTCCGCGACTATCTCACATACGGCGGGTTCCCGAAATCGCTGGAATATGACGATCCCGACGCAAAAGCCGCATATATTCAAGACGTCATCGGGCAGATCTTCAACAAGGACATCACCGCCCACAAAAAAGTACGCAATCGCGATACTTTCACCCGTGTGCAGGACTATCTCATCAATAATTTCGCAGCGCCCACGAATCTTTCCGGCATTATCGCGTATCTGAAACACAGCGAAGGCATCAGCATCAAACGCGAAACGCTTGCCAGCTACGTCCGTTTGCTGGAAAGCGCCAAAATCCTCTACAAGTGTCCTCGCTTCGATCTGAAATCCCGCAAGTCGCTCAGGGGCGGGGAAAAATACTATCTTGCCGATCCCGGTATCCGGTTCGCCCGTAATACCGATACGCGAGTCAGCTACGGTCCGTCACTGGAGAACGCGCTATATACGCATCTGCGGTCGAAAGGCTATGACGTCAGCGTCGGCACCATCGGCAAACTTGAATGTGACTTCATTGTCCGAAAGCGCAACCAGTACGCCTATATCCAAATGTCTATGAGCGTTCAGGATCCGCAGGTCGAGGAACGCGAATATCGCCCGTTCAGCAAATTGGCGGACGGGTATCCGAAATACCTGTTCACATTGGATCCGCTACCATTGCAGCGCGACGGCGTACGTCACCTCAATCTCATGGAATTTCTGCAAAACGACGGCGATATCGACTTCGATTAAACATTAATAATGGTGATTATGTCGTGTGGCGCGCCGGTTGTGCAGACGCACCACACGCATTGCGGAGGCGTCAGGCGTTGCGGCTACGTACGTAGGCGTCGAGCGTGGCGGCGGTGATGCCATCGTAGCCGTTGATTGAGGCGAATTGCGGGCCGTTGGAATTGTCGATGCGCATGAAGCCGGTCTGGCCAAGCGTGGTGGCACCGGATGCGGCCGCGGAGCGCAGGCCGGACATGGAATCCTCCACCGCGATGCAATACTTCATGTCTTCGGGCGCGATGCCAAGCTTGCGGCCCGCCGCAAGATACGGTGCGGGCGACGGCTTCTTCTCGACATCGTCATCACCGCACACGTAACCGGCGAACGTGCCGTCCGGCGCCTGCGCGATCAGGTTTTCCGCCAGATGACGCGGCGATGTGGTGACAAGCATCGATGGCACGCCCGCCTCCTTCAGCGACAGCAGCACGTCCTCGACGCCATCGATCCACGGAATGCGTTCGAATTCCTTCTGCGCCACATAATCGATCATGCCCTTGCCGATTTCTTCGATCGACAGCTTGCAGCCGTGCTCCACCATGCGGCGGGCCACGTCCGGAACCGGCGTTCCGGAACCCTGCCAAGCGAGGTCCTCATCCCAGTATCCGCCGTGGTCGGCTGCGATTTTCAGCTCGCCTTCGTGCCAATACGGTTCGGAATCGATCAGCGTGCCGTCCATGTCCCAGAACACGGCTTTGAGCATCAGCTTCGAAACTTCCTGGACGCCGTTCTGGATACCGTTGTTCAGCTCGGTCATTACGTTTCCTCGCAATCGTTACGCTTCGTTCTCCGATAGCTACATTCTTCGTCAGCTACGACCATTTCAGCAGAGCGGCACGACGGAAGCGCTTCAGCGCACAGAAAAAACAGGACGGTTCCATCAAGCCGGTCCGCCAATCGGTTCATACCAATCGGCTCGCACCAATCGGTTCACGCAAACCGACTCATGCACAAGCCAATTCGCGCAAGCCAACGCAGCAACCAACCCATAGCAACGGAGGCACTTGGAAATCCCCCAAGTGCCTCCGCAACGAACAACACATCCGACGAAATCGGTCGGCCGCAATCGCAGCAATCCGTCATAGACCCCTTTTAGACGAATCGCAAGACTTGCGTGCGACTACTCCTGAGCCTCCTGCTCCTGAGCGGCCTTCTCGGCATCCTCCGCCTTCCAGCGGGCGATGCAACGCTCGACGCGCTTGTAACCGATGATCTTCGGATCCAAGCCGGCCTCGCGGAAAATCGCGGCAGGCGAACCACCCTCGGCATACCTGCGCATGCAGTCGTCACGGAATTCCTTGGAATAGCGAATTCGATACTGAGTGACTGATTCCACAGCATCGAGAGACCCCAGGTATTTGCGGGTCTTTGCGGTGAACGCAACTCTTGGCACTGTACGCTCCTAACCTTTCTGTATCCACCGCATGCCCTCCCCCGATTCTTCGCGGAAATAAGCAGTCATATTTCATCGAAGCTGTGGGCCAGTCGGAAGAAATACGAACTTCAATGCGGATACGTAACATTATTTCTCACAATAGAGACATCATTGCGAGACAGATGCGGCGTTATGAGTAGTTGCATACCAAAAATCGGGCATACCCCCACGATATATGCCCGATTTTGCTGTTTTTTTAGATTTTTTTAGGGTTTTCCAGCGCTTTTCAGGAAAGTCAGCGAATGGGCTGTCAGCGAATTCCCCAAACTACCACTGACCTGGAGCCCATATCGTCCCCCTCTTCCGCACGTTCCGCCCGTACGGATTCGCGCGACGGAAGCTGCCGTGCATCGGCTCGCAGCTGCCTGCGCCACATGCGCGCGCGCTGGGACCGCTCGACTTCCACGATGCCACCGTCCGCATCCGCGGCGAACACGCTGGAACCGGCCGGCTTGCGCAGCCGCTCCACCTGGCGGCGCAGCTCGCGGTTCTCTTCCTCAAGTTCGAGGATGCGCGTGATTCCAGCCAGGTTGATGCCCTCTTCCTGGCTGAGTTGCTGCGCTTGCGCAAGACGGGAGATGTCGCGCAGCGAATAGCGCCGCGCGCCACCTTCCGTACGTTGCGGTACGACCAAGCCAAGGCGATCATACTGGCGCAGCGTCTGCGGATGCACGTTGGCGAGCTCGCCGGCCGCACCGACCGAGAAGACGGGCAGCTCGATGTCGAAACCGACTTCGGCGGCACCGTCCAGGTCGGCCCGGCCGGCCACGATCGCCATGGCGCACATTTCATACAGCCGCTTGATCTGCCGTGCGGCGCGCGCTTGGGAGGCTTGGGAAGTCCGCGATGAGCGTGCCATGGCGGTCAGCGCTCCCGAGCGAGCTCGTCGGCGAAGTCACCGCACGCCTTGTCGAATTCCTTCGCGGCATGCTTGGCAACGAGGTTCGGATGCTCCGGAATGCGGATCTCCACACGGCCGACCAAATCGCCGTTCTCGTGCGGATTGGCCACGCCCTTGCCTGCGATGCGCACTTCCGCGCCGCTGGACGAGCCGGCAGGCACTTTGAAGGCGATTTCGTTTCCGTCGATATCCGTGGCCGTCACTTTCGCGCCGTTCACGGCTTGGCTGACGGTGATGGGCAGCGGCATGATGATGTCACGTCCGCGCAGGGTGAATTTCGGGTCTTCGGCGACGGTGATATGCAGGTACAGATCGCCGTTTTTGCCGCCATTGCGGCCCGGCTTGCCCTTACCGGTGAGACGGATCTTCTGCCCGTCGCGCACGCCGGCGGGGATGTGCGTCTTGAACTTCTTGCCGTCCGCGGACAGCGAAACCGTGGCTCCCTTGACGGCCTGGCGGAAGGTCAGGCGGATCTTGGAGTTGCGGTCCTCGCCGTTTTCCGGCTGCGGCTGCTCGTAATCGTCAGCGCCGTAGCGTTCGTAGGCGGAGCCTGCGCCCGGGCCGCCCGCACCGCCGCCGAACATCGAGAAGATGTCGTTGAGGTTCGGATTGCCGCCGCCATTGGTCTGGAAGCGGATACGCGAGCCGTTGCCGCCCATGCCTGCGCCGCCGCCGAACATCGAGCCGAAGATGTCGGAGAACGCGCCCGCGTCGAAGCCGCCCTGGCCGGAACCGCCGGCGAAACGCGCGCCGCCCATGCCGAACTGGCGAATCGCATCGTATTTCTGACGATTCTCTTTGTTGCTCAGCACGTCGTACGCTTCGGAGATGTCCTTGAACTTCTCCTCCGCTTCCTTCGTCTTGTTCAGGTCGGGATGGTATTTGCGCGCCAGCTTGCGGTACGCTTTGGTGATTTCGGCGTCGGTGGCGTCTTTGGAGACACCGAGGACCTTATAGAAATCCTTGCTCAGCCATTCATTCTCAGCCATGATGTGCCTCCTTTCGTGAGGTTTTCATGCAGTAAAAAGTACAGTTTTTCAAACTTTCAAACAGTTGTCGTTGAACCGTTGTTTCAGGTAATCGAAGGCCCCTCGTTTTTCAGAGGGGCCCGATTACTCGTCACATGCGTTTCGCGCGGATACGCGGATTGTGCGAATGCGCGATCAGTTCTGCGGAGAAGCCACGACCACACGGGCCGCGCGGATCACGCGGTCGCCGATGCGGTAGCCGGCTTCCACCACGGTGTCGACGGTTTCCTTCTCGGCATTCGGATCCGGCTTGTGCAGGATCGCGTCATGCTTCGTCGGGTCGAAATCCTCGCCCTTTTCGCCGAACTTCTCAACGCCGAACTTCTCGAACGCCTTGTCGATCTTGTTGGCGACGGCCTTGAACGAATCGTCCATTTCGCTGTGTTCGCGAATGCGGTCGATGTCGTCGAGGGCCGGCAGCAGGGCGGTCAGCACGTCGATGATGCCGTGCTGACGGAAGCGTTCCTGCTCCTTCTGCGCGCGATTGCGGAAGTTGATGAACTCCGCGCGTTCGCGCTGCAGTGCCTCCAAGTATTCGGCGGCTTCCTTCTTGGCCTGGCCAAGGGGGGTCAGCGTATCGTCGGCTTTGCCGTCGGCAGCGCCTGCCTTGTCAGCACCGTCAGCGGCAGCGTCTGCCTTGTCAGCACCGTCAGCGGCAGCGGAATCGCCATTTTCTTGCGATTGCGCGGCAGCCGGCTGAGCTGCACCTTCCTGCGTTGCGCCAGCGGCGGCAGCGGCGGAATCGGCGGAAGCGCCGTCAGCAGCGGAAGCGGCGACCGGGGCGGCCTGCCCGGACAGGTCATCCATGTCGGGCAGGTCGTTCAGGTACTCGTCCTTGTTGAAATCGGACATGATTACTTGTTGTCCTTGTCGTCGTCCACGACTTCGGCGTCAACCACGTCGTCGTCGGAGCCGTTGGAAGCGGAGCCGGCAGCGCCTGCGCCAGCAGCGCCGGCCGCACCGGCGGCGTCGGCGGCACCCTGCTGTGCGTAGAGGGCCTGGCCGATCTTCTGGGCGGAGGTCATCAGCTCGCTCTGGGCGGACTTGATCTTCTCAATGTCCTCACCCTTCAGGGCTTCCTTGAGCTCGTTGACCTTGTCGGTGACTTCCTTGGCCACATCGTCGGAGAGCTTGTCCTTGTTGTCATTGACGAGCTTCTCGGTCTGATAGGAGAAGGACTCGGCCTGGTTGCGGGTCTCGGCGTCTTCCTTACGCTTCTTGTCCTCGGCCTCGTGGGCTTCGGCTTCCTTGACCATGCGGTCGATCTCGTCCTTCGGCAGGCCGGAACCACCGGTGATGGTCATGGACTGTTCCTTGCCGGTGCCCTTGTCCTTGGCGGACACGTGCACGATGCCGTTGGCGTCGATGTCGAAGGTGACTTCGATCTGCGGGACGCCACGCGGAGCCGGAGCGATGCCGGTCAGCTCGAAGGTGCCCAGCGGCTTGTTGTCACGAGCGAACTCACGCTCGCCCTGGTAGACCTGGATGAGCACGGACGGCTGGTTGTCTTCAGCGGTGGAGAAGACTTCGGAACGCTTCGTCGGGATGGCGGTGTTGCGCTCGATCAGCTTGGTCATGATGCCACCCTTGGTTTCGATGCCGAGGGACAGCGGGGTCACATCGATAAGCAGGACGTCCTTACGGTCGCCCTTGATGACGCCGGACTGCACGGCTGCGCCGACGGCCACGACTTCATCCGGGTTCACGGACTGGTTGGCTTCCTTACCGCCGGTGAGCTCCTTGACGAGCTCCTTGACAGCCGGCATACGGGTGGAGCCACCGACGAGGACCACGTGGTCGATGTCGGAGACGCCGATGCCAGCGTCGCGCAGCACGTTGTTGAACGGGGTGCGGCAGCGGCCCAGCAGGTCGGAGGTCATTTCCTCGAAGTGCGCACGGGTCAGGGTCTCGTCCAGATGCACCGGGGTGCCGTCAGGGGTCATGGCCAGGTACTGCATGGAGATGGAGGTGCTGGTGGAGCTGGACAGTTCCTTCTTGGCCTGCTCAGCAGCTTCCTTCAGACGCTGCAGGGCGATCTTGTCCTTGCTCAGGTCAACGCCGTACTTGTTCTTGACTTCGCCGACGAGCCAGTCGATGATCTTCTGGTCCCAATCGTCGCCGCCCAGGTGGTTGTCGCCGTTGGTGGCCTGCACCTGAATGGTGGAGAAGCCGTCGTCGTCCTTGCCGATTTCCAGCAGGGACACATCGAAGGTGCCGCCGCCGAGATCGAAGACCAGGATGCGCTCGTCTTCCTTGCCCTTCTCAAGGCCGTAAGCCAGTGCGGCTGCGGTCGGCTCGTTGATGATACGCAGGACGTTCAGGCCCGCGATGGTGCCGGCGTCCTTGGTGGCCTGACGCTGGGCGTCGTTGAAGTATGCCGGGCAGGTGATGACGGCGTCGGTGACCGGTTCGCCAAGGTAGGCTTCGGCGTCGCGCTTCAGCTTCATCAGGACCTGGGCGGAAATCTCCTGCGGGGTCCACTTCTTGCCGTCGATCTCAACAGTCCAGTCGGTGCCCATGTGGCGCTTGACGGAGCTGATGGTGCGGTCGACGTTGGTGACGGCCTGGCGCTTGGCGACTTCGCCGACCAGAATCTCGCCGGACTTGCTGAATGCCACGACCGACGGTGTGGTGCGAGCGCCTTCGGCGTTCACGATAACGGTGGGCTGGCCACCTTCAAGCGTTGCGATGCAGGAATTGGTAGTACCCAGATCAATGCCAACTGCGCGTCCCATATTTGGTCTCCTTTGCAATAGGTTCGCTATACGTTCTTTTCGTTCTTCGCTCGAGTTTCGGATCGCCGTTTCCGGATTGCCGTCTCTCATGCTTTCCAAAACTTGAGCCTACACCACTCAACTTTGAATCGCAAGTTATTATTCCCAAAATCGCAAAAATTCTTGAGCGCACCTCACTCAACTTTGCGCAAAACCCAAAACCGCCGGCGCTGGGGAGCATCTCAGCGGCGGCGGTTTTGGGGATTATCGGAGGTTATTCAGCCAATCAGCGGTCGTTCTTGGCGGCCTTCGCGGTCTTGATGAGCATCGCGACGGCAACCAGCATGGCGATCGCAACAGCCGCAGCCAGCACCGCGGTGCCGGTCTTGCCGAGCAGAGCGGCACCGAACGGACCGGCCTGCGCGCTGTCGGAAACCTTGCCGGAAGCGATCACGCCGTCCTTGTCAGCGCCCGCAGCGCCAACGCCTGGCTTGCCGTTGTTCTTGTCGGCGGAGTTGGCAGCTGGAGCCTGGAAGTCAACGGTCACGGCCTTGCCGGACTGGCGGCCGGTGACAGTGAGCGTATATTCGGAACCTTCGGTGACGCCGTCCAGCGCGATCGGAGTGGTCTGTGCGGTCTTGACGCGCACGCCGGAGAGCGGAGTGGAGGAATCGGACGCGGCCACGGTCTTGTCGTTCTTGTCCTTCAGCTCGTAGCTGAGCACAGCGTCGCCGTTGAAGCCGTCGACGTCCGCGGTGAACTTGCCGTCGGCAGCGGAGACCTTCACAGTGCCGTTGTCAGACAGTGCCTTCTGCGATTCGGTGGAAGTGGCCAGTCCCAGAGCGCCGGCGATCGTGTAGAAGTTGTCGGTCTGGTCGGTCAGGCCGATGACGCGCTGTGCGCCAGGGCCGGAAGCCGCGATACGCAGCTGGGTGCCGGTGTGCTCCATGTCGCCGCCGTTGTAGCCGCCGTCGGTGTCGCGGGAATCTTCCTGCGCGGTGCCGTAGGAGACGACCATGTTGTTGCCGTCAGCGGTCTTCAGCACGGTGGACAGCGCGTAGGCCGGCTGGGCATTGAGGATCTGGGAAGTGTGCGCGTGGTCGGCGGTGACGATCACGAGCGTGTTCGAAAGATCCACGTTCTGCATGGCGTAGGCGATGGCCTGGTCGAAGTCGTCGGTCTCGCCGATCTGGCCGCAGGCGTTGCCGGCGTGGTCCTGCTTATCGATCGAGGCGCCCTCGACCTGCAGGAAGAAGCCGTTCTTCTGGCCGTTCGGGTTGGCGTTGAGCAGGTCCAGAGCCTTCTTGGTCATGTCCTTGAGCGAGGAGCCCTGATTGCCGAGCCAGTCGGCGTTCGGGGTGCACACGGTCGGGTTGGCGTCCTTAGCTGGATTCTTGGCGGTGGCCTTGGACGGGTTGAACTTGGTCGGCATGTTACCGTCGCTCATCAGGGCGAGCACTGGCTGGCCGTCCTTGTACTGCAGCGCGTTCATGGCAGCCGGATCGTTCTCGACGGTCTGGAAGCCCATTTCCTTGGCCTGCTCCCACACGGTCTTGCCCTTGTATTCACCGCCCTGCACGGTCTGACGGAAGTACTTGGAACCACCGCCGATGGTTACGTCGGCGCGGGTGTCGAGCAGCTGCTCGGAGATGGAGCCGATGCCGCCGTTTTCCTTAAGCTGGTTGATGAGGCACTGCTTGGAGGCATTGTTGGACGTGCCGTCGGTCTTGCCCTGTGGGCCGTAGCAGGCACGTTCGGACGAATGCGATTCCAGCACGGCCGGGGTAGCATCCTGGATTTCGGCGGTGGTCACATTGCCGGTGGCTTTGCCGGCCGCCTTGGCCAGCTCGAAGAGGTTCAGCTGCGGATTGCCGTAAATATCAACGTCAACGGCGTTGTTGTAGGTCTTGGTACCGGTGGCCCATGCGGAACCGGATGCGGAGGAATCAGTGACGGGGGTAATCTTGCCCGGATTGGGGTTGGCGACCAGCTTGCCGGCGCCATCCTTGCCGACGGCGCTGTCCTTGCTGCCGTTGCCGACCGAGAAGGTGGTGTACTGGCCGGTGCCGGCCTGCACGTCGCCGAGCGCGCCGGGCTGGCCGACCGCGTCGAGGCCTTCGAAGTGGCCGTTGGCACCCTTCAGGTAGTCGCGGGCGACGGTGATTTCCGAATCGCCCATGCCGTCGCCGAGGAACAGGATGACGTTCTTCGCGCTCTTGTTGCCGATGGTGGCGATGCGTTGCGCGCCGCCGTGCTGCGCCAGTTCCGCAACGGACTTGCCGTTGGGGCTGTACGTGGTGTCAGCTGCGAGCGCCGGCGCGGCAAGCGCACCGAGCGTTGCGACGGAGGCGAGGGCCGCGATTGCGCCCGTGAGAGCCTTGTGCTTGCTCATGTTTCTTCTTTCTTCCATGCAGTTTCGTCTGTGCCGTCCGGTTTCGTCGATTCGTTGCGATCGAGGCGGTTTCCCGATTCGGTTTCCCGATTTCGGAGTCCCGTTTTCGGCTATACCTTCCAGCTATGCGGAACCTTTCCGCAACTGCATTTGCTTGGATCTTTCGATTCCACTACTCACGCTATGTGCCGCAAGCCAACGCACACCGCACTACAGAAGAACGACAGATGAACACTCATCGCCATATGATGACCGCAACATATCCACCGCATGAACAGGGGGAATACGGCCAATAAAATCGCCATATTCCGTCAAACAACACCCCCACCGCACCCCACAAGCCAAAATCCCCCACTGGCTGGATAAATCCAACCTCTCAGACCCCACTCACACGCCAAAAATCCCAGTGACTGGATAAAAACCACCTCTGACGCACCACTCACGCGACTAAATCATCCAGCCACTGGGAAAAATGCCCGCGCCACTCAGCCCCGCGCAACCCGCGCCGCGCGCGTGGCCTTTACGGCCACGAACACGGACCGCACCAGCAGCACGCACAGATAGCAGGCGAACATAATCGCCCCAACTCGCGGCGAAACGGCGCCCGCAATCCACGTACCGAGCGGCGCGGCCACGGCCGCGGTCACACCAATAATCAGCGCGGTTTTCACATGCGCTAGCCTGCGCTTCAAGTTCGCCGCGCTGGTCGTGATCGAATTCGGAAACATTGCCAACAGCGAAGTGCCGCGCGCAACCAGGTCGGACGCGCCGAACAGCATCGACAGCGACGGCACCGCAAGCGCACCACCCCCAATGCCCAGCAGCCCCGCCAGCGTGCCGATGACCACACCCAGCAACGCCAAGCCAATGCCGGTCGTTACGCTCATGGCGATCTGGTGGTCGCGCGACGGAACGAAACTCACCTGATTGATCATCACAAACACAAGAAACGCTACGAAAATCCACCGCAGCGCCAATTCCGGCAGCCGTGACAGCAGCCAACTGCCGATCTGCCCGCCGACAAACATGCCGCAGAACAGCAGAGCTGCGGCGAGCCAGTCGACGTGCCCGCCGGTCGCGTACGAAATGACGCCGGAAATGGAGGTCGGCACGATCGCCAGCGTGGACGTGGCGGCCGCGTTGCGTTGCGACAGACCGAGCCAGACGAGCGCGGGCACGATCACCGTGCCGCCGCCGATGCCGAACGTGCCCGACAGCACCCCCACCAACATGCCGACCACAATCAGCACGATGATGCTGCGCGCCGACCCATCAAGCGCCGTCTCCCCCGCTCGCGATTCCACCTTTTGCGATTCCGTTCGTACGGCATCCGCCCGATCCGCAGTTTCCCCTTCATCACACATGGCAGCTCCTTCCACGTCTTCCGCGCCCGATACTACCCACCTGCCGCGCGCAGCAATCAGCCGATTCCATAATTTTGCGATTTCGCCGCCGCAGCGCCCGGTTCACGCGCTTTCTCGCTTATAGATGGCGGATTCGCGGGATCGACGGATGGTATCTCGCTTATAGATGGCGGCCCCTTGCGGAAACAAGACATCTAGGGGGCATGCATGCTACCCCCTAACGACCTATTGCCCAAACCGACCCGCCACCTATAAGCGAGATACCACCGGACGCCCGGCCGAATCCGCCATCTATAAGCCAGATACCCAGCCAAAACCACGACCGCACGCCTACACCGGCACACCCGCGCGCCTACACCCACGCAAGACCCATTGCACACACCCCCGTACGCACACGACCGCGCGCGGACCGACAAAATCGCAAGTCATGAGCGAAAAGGGGCATCAAAAGCGTCCGAAACAGGCCAAATAATACCCCCATCCGCTCACAACCCATGCTTCAGCACGATTCAGGCCATATGCGCACCGCAACAACACCCCTGCGCAACATCAGACATGCACACGCACGCAAACACAAGTACACACACTGAAACGCAACACGTACCACAAGCACACAAACACCACGCACCACATACCAAGCACGACCAGACGCACACCCCCGCACACCGGAGAAGCGATGTCACCGGCCTGCGGCGGCGCTAGGCTAGACACTACCCCCGAACACCAGACGAATGGCGCGCGCCGGCCCCGGCGCACAACCCGTGCCGCACAATCCAGGAGCGTCGCCATAGCCGCGCGAGCCCCACAAAAGCGCAGCCAGCCACAAACACGATCAGTCCGATTACCGCAGCCGCCACGGCTGTCATTTCGCCCGGCTCGTCGTATTGCGTCTTGTCTGGCACTTTGGGGTTCGGAATCCGGTGCCCGCGCACGAGCAGCCTGTGCGAGTTGATGCCGTACGGCGTGCAGGTGATCAGCGTCGCGTAGTCGCGCCCCTGCTCAATATTCAGCTTGCTGATTTCGCTCGGCAGCACCACTGAGATCTGGTCCACTTGGTACGTGTAGGTTTCGTCGAGCACGTGGAATGCGAAGGTATCGCCTTTTTGCAGCTCGTCCAAGCCGGTCAGCAACCGGGCGGACGGCAGGCCGGTGTGCCCGGAGACCACCGCGTGCGTGGTCGCTCCGCCTACGGGCAGCGATGTGCCGGCCAAATGTCCGGCGGCGATCTGCAATACGCCGTCACTTGTGCCGTGATAGACGGGCAGTTTCACTTTGATGCGCGGGATGGTCACGTATCCCATGATGCCGGTGCCGGTCACGTCGAGCGTTTCATCATATTCGCGCTTCTGCTCGTCGGTCATGTGCCACCGATCGCCGTTCGCGGCGAGCCGTTCGTTGTATTCGTGCGCCGCTTTCAGCATGGCTTTGCGTTCGGCGCCGGACATGTCTTTGGTTTGTTCCACGTAGCCTGCTACGGCGTATGACTGGTGCATGCGGTTCCACCAGTCGCTGAATGTCGGATACGCGATGAGACCCAGCGCACCGATCATGGCGATTGCGGAGATGGCAATCATCACATTGAGCAGCGCATTCGATTTCTTATGCTTGGCAGCCGGTTTAACCTGCGCACCCGGTTTAACCTGCGCATCCAATTCGACTTGCGCAGCTGGCTTGGCGTCCGATTCATCCGTCACGTTACTTATGCTACGCCCGCTTCCGCAAAGCCGTCTTGGCAACGATCAGCAGCACCAAACCCGCGCCCAAGATGGCCACGGCAATCCAAGCGGCCTGCTGCACGTCGGCGCCGGTGTGCGGCTGGTCCGGCGTGGTGGGTGGCGTGTGCGTGTTGGTGATTTCAGTGGAGTCGCCTTCCACATCGGAGATGGTGGTGTAGCCGTCGGGCACCGCCGCTTCGACCACGGTCCATTCGTGGTCCGCGTCGAGCGCTGTCCACGAATGCGTCCACTTGTTGGACTCGTTCAGCTTCACGTTTTCCACGGGCTCGCCGTCGCGCAGGAGTTTCACGGTGATGGATTCGGGGCGCTTGCCGTCGGAATTGTTCCGGTCATTCCAGATTTTGCGCACGGTGCGTTCCACGGTTTTCGGCGGTTGCGCCACACATTCGGTTTTCGGTTCGATACTCAGCACACGCGACCCGCCGGAGACGCCGTCTTCGGGCACTGCGACGAGCATGCTGCCGGAAGAGCACTTCCATGTCTGGTTCTTTCCGGAAGCGTTGGTGACCTTCACGTCAACGCTGTCGGACACGGCCAGGTACAAGCCGTCGGACAGTCCGGTGAAGGTCAGGTGTCCGGAAGCGTTGGTGACACCGGTTGCCGTGGCGTCGGGCTTGTTCACCGCGATGAGCCCGGCGAGCGTGTTGGCCATGTCTCGCCACACCTGCGCGTCCTTGCCGGTCATCTTCGACCAGTCGACGGGGTAGGCGGTGGAGTCGGTGAACGGTGCGACGGGCTCGAAGGTGGCGCCGCCGCTTGCCGGGATCTGCCCGACTTTGTAGAGGTTGAAGCTGGCGTCCGAAATGGCGAAGTTGGTAGAATCGTCGGACGTTTCGGAATCCGAGCTCTTATGGTGGTACGAAATGGCGATGCTGCCGCTGGCAGAGTCTGTTGTTGGAGCCGCGACGGCATCGCGAGTAGTGAATGCACAGGCTGCCGCGGCGAATGTGGCGGCGATTGCGCAGCATGCGGCGATGACGCGGCTTGCGATCGTGCGTTCCTTCATTGCCGACCCCTCTTCTGTGGATTGGAAAGTAAGCATGTTTGATTCGCCCCCCCCAACGGCAAACCGGAAAATATATGGAGCCAGGCTGGATACTCAAGAAAATTAGGCAGTGTACAAGGGATTGAGGTGGTCCAGCCCAGCATATGTGGGTTCAGTTATTATTTAATTTTTAGTTTTTTAAATTATGTATTGCGATTCCCGTAAGCCGCTGCTGACTTGCGTCAACGCGGCTCACGGGTTTCGCATGGTTACTTCAGATTCTTATGGAATCCGGAGGATCAGGCATTGCGACGACGCAGAGCCATCACCAGGGTCGCGCCAGCAAGCACGAACACGGCGATACCAGCCACGTACAGCAGCACGGTGCCCATGCCACCGGTGGACGGGAGGTTGGAGCCGTTGACGTTGACGACGTCGGTGGTCAGGGAGCCGGCGGTCTTGTCGGCGGTGAAGGTGATCTCGCCGGAAGCGGCATTGCCGTTCAGCTCGGTCAGGACATCCGTGCGTTCCCCGGTGGTCCACTCGATGTTGTGCGTGGCGGTCACGGTGAAGGTGATCGGCTTGATGGTGTTGTAGCCGGCCGGGGTCGTGGTCTCGGTCAGGATGTAGTCGCCGTCATCGAGACCGGAGAAGGTGAAGGAGGTGTCCTTGCCCGCGGTGAACTCCTTGACGAGGGTCGTGGTGCCGCCCTTAAGCTTCTTCTCCAGCTTGAACGCGGCGCCCTTCAGAGCTTCCTTGTTCTCTTTGACCTTGTTCACGACGACCTCGTAGGTGAAGACGATGACGTTGTCCCACGGGGTCTTACCGGTCGGGGTGCTCTCGCCGCCCTGCTCGGAGTTCGGGTTGTTGGAGAACTGCAGCCTGGCCTTGTTCACGTTGCCCTCGTTGCCGAGCACGGCCTGCTCGGTGAGCGTGGAGGTGTAGTCGACGGTGATCACGGAGCCGTTCTTGGCGGCGGCCACGGTGGTCTTCAGATCGGTGAACACGACCTCGAAGGTGCAGCCGTCAGTGAGACCGGTGGTCTTGACCGTGTACTTGGAAGCATCGACAGCGGTGCCGTCGACGGCGACCTTGACGGAATCAGTGTTGAAGGACAGACCCGTCTCCTCGACATCATGGAAGGCGAGGTAGTAGGTCTTGTAGTCGGCGTAGTTGCTCGGCAGGGTGGCCTTCAGCTGGAACGGGACCTTGTCGCCGAAATCGTAATCAGCGGAGTCCTGCCACTCGGAGGTACCACCAGTGGTGTCGTTGATGTCCTTGACCTTCTTCTCAAAGGAGGGCACGTCGCTCTTCGGGCTGATAATCACGTCGCCGACAACCTTGGTGATGTACAAAGTGCTGGCGTCGGTGGCATCGCTGCTCACGGAGCCATCCTTGTCCTTGATGAGGTAGTAGCCCGGAACAGCGGTGTAGGACGTCTTGTCCTTAGTCAACGTGGCGACTGGAGTGCCGGTGAGGTCGGCGAACATCTTGATGACGTCAAGCTTCTCCTGGTCGGTCTTGCCTTCGACGTTCACGTCGGTGAGCTGCTTCAGCTCTTCGGCGGTCACCTCGGTGCCCGCAGTCTCGGTACCGTTCACGCCGTACTTGACGTTGGAAAGCACCTTGCCGTCGAAATCGCCGGTGAAGATCTGGTACACCTCGTAGGTGTGACCCTGGTACTTGGCATCAGTCGGGAAGCTGATGGTGTAGGAGGTCTTGACCGCGGTAGCAGTCTCCCCCTCCACAGCGGTTGCGCTGGCTGCGCCGGCGAAACCGGCGACGGCCATTGCTGCGGTGGCTGCCACAGCTACGAGGCCTTTGAGAACCTTGTTCATTGTTCTCCCTTTCTTATTTGTTTGAAATCTTGAATCTTCAGTTATGTGTGTTCAGTTATTGCCTAGTGGGCATTGGGTCGCTACGCTACGGACCAGTCCCCCTTCTCCTAGACGAGTTCATCATTGCCGCCTCCTGACCTTGAGGGCCATTCCAGCCGCAACAACACCTATCAACGCAGCCACCAAAGCCGCCGCGTAAATCCAATAATCGCCAGCTCCACCGGTCCCCGGCAGAATCACACCCGGCTTGTTCTTGATGCCGTTAACCGAGAATGTGAACACGGAAGAGTCGTATTCCACATCGGAAGTCGTGAAGGCGCCAGTAGTATCGCCGGTCTTCGACTCGACACTGTTCGACTTCCACGTGCCGGTACCGTCAGTATCGGCAGTCGGACCGAACGTGAACGTGCGAACAGTGGAATCGACATCGTAACCGTCAGGCGCCTTGGTCTCGACAAGCGTGTACGTGCCCCACTCCAAGCCTTCCAGCTTGAACTGGCCTTCGACCGGGTCCACGTCGTAGATTGTCTGGCCGTCAGCAGGAGCGGAGCAAGTCTTGCCCTCTCTCAGCTTGCAGTCGGTAATCGTAATCGACAGCTGCTTGTCTTCAGCAATGCCGGTGTATTCAGCCTTGCCGTCAGTATTCCATACGAAGTTTGCAGTCTTCGTCAGCTTCCACTCCGAACCGCCAAGCTTCTCATCGTTCTGGGGATCCGAGGAAACCTTGTTCCACGAAATCGTGCCGGTATTACGGGTGTTCGGAATCTTGTTGCCAGTAATCGCACTCTCCGAAGCATTAGTGATGCTAGCCACGCCATTCGCAATTGTCACCGTATACGGACCGCCAGCGGTGTAACCGTTCGGCGCGACCGTTTCAGTCAGCGTGTACGTGCCATCCGCAAGGTCAATTACCTTGAAATAGCCGGCCCGAGTATCCATATCGCACTTGCCCTTGGCGTCGCCGCATGCATAGACAGTAGTGCTGGCATCTGCATTGGAACCGTCAGACTCGTTGATCGCAACGGTGCGAATCTTGTCGGACCGCAGCACGGCAGTGGATACGCGAGCCTTCATCTTGGCCGCCGACTGGGTAGCCTGGCAACCGGAGGGCACGCCCTCTCCCTTATCGGAGTTGGATTCGATATGCATGCCAACGCCATCATTCCAGAACGTGAAGTTGCCGCCGGAGGTGTTCTCCCCGTTGGCACCGTACCAGTTACCGGTCTCGATGCCCATGGAGTCGCGGAAGAGGAAACCATATCCCCTATGCGCGTCAGCCTTCGGGATGTAAGCGACCACGTAAGCGCCATTGCAGGCGTCTTTCATCTTGACTGCCGGCCAGTAATTGGCGGTCTTCTGGTAGTGCAGGTAGTAGTTGCTCCACTTGCTGTTGACGGCGGACTTCTTGAAATACACGCCTACCGTCGAATCATCCTTCACCGTGACGGTAACGGAAGCGGTCGCTCCGGAAGGAGTCTTTGCCGTGATGGTGGTCGTACCAGCCTTCAGACCCTTAACCGTCGCTGTGTTGTCGGAACCCGCCGTGACACTGGCAACACTGGTGTTGCCGCTGTACCACGTGACGGTGTCAGAACTCGGCGTCGGCGTTGCAGTCAACGTAATGGTCTTACCGAGGCTAACCACTGAATCTCCGGTAATGGTGACGGTACCAGTGGTGGTGCTTCCGCCGCTACCAGAGCCACCGCCGGCACTGCAGCCGGAGGGAGCAGTATTTATGGCTGCGTAATTTTCGACAGTCGTCACGGTCTGGTTGGCATCTGTAGCGAAGTTCTCACTAGAACTATTGTTCTTGTGATACCAGTCACTACTGCTGCTGCCAGCACCCTTAAAGAACAGATACGTAACAGCTTTGAGCTCAGGATTGTCAATTGTAACGGTCAAATAACCAGTGCAGCCTTCGGCAGTGGTCATCTCGGCATCTTTCCAAGAGCTCGTGTCGTCCGGAGTAAACGAATAAAGCAATTTCGTGTTGCCGGAAGTGTACCCTTCTGCCTTGAAATAGAATGTGGTGCTGTTCTTTGGCGTCGGCTTGATAATCGTGCCAGTCGGAACAGTCACATTGACAGTCGCGCAAATATTCGTAGCGGCAAGCGAGCATGCAGTAACGGTGCCGTCGCCATCGTTGACGGCAGTAACCTTGCCATTGTCATCAACCACTACGGAACCGGTAGCAGTCCATGCGACCCCTTGCGGTACGCCGTCGGTTTTATTGCCATTACCAAAAACGGACGCAGTAAGATCAAATGGAATACCCTCAGTCATCGTGATGGTCTCTGACTGTACATTACCGTTGTAGTAAATCTTGACCGATGTGACATCTTTGGTTGAATCCGTGATCTGGTAAGCGGTCTGACCGTCAGAAGTGGTCAACTGCCATTCCGAACCGGACAGCACCTTGTTGGAATCAGAACCGTCGACTTTCGACCACTCCAGCGAAGCGCCCTTCTTCTCATTGACAATCCGATTGTCTGCAACGGCGGTCCATGTAGTGCCGTCGGAAGATTCCTTCACGTCCTGGGCAATAGAGCCACCCGCACCGGCAGTAATCTGATATACCTTGTCAGAAACCTGATAACCACTGGCAGAAGCGATTTCCTTCAGATAGTACGTGGCATTCGGGTTCAGGCTACCGATTTGAATGGTGCCGTTGTCAGTGCCGTCAAGATCGAATGCGCCACCATCCTTGACGACGCGCAAAGCGTTTGCAGCGGTCCCGGCCTTAGCATCCGCATAGTTCTTGAACACGCCCCACGTGGTGCCGGCGAGCGCGTTCTTGCTCGAATCCACCTTGTTGATCTGGATTACTGCGCAGGAGGAGTTGAACGTGCCGTTCCAGGGGAGGTTATGACGTTCCTGGTCCATGTTGATCACGGAGGCGGTCTCGCCTTCCCAGCCGTTGTTATTGGAACCCTGATTGACATATGGAATGGCAGTCGGATTGTACATGCTGAAATCGCCACCGACATACACGCGGCCATTGGTGGTGACATGGTCTTCGAAGTTGCCGTTCGGAATCAGAATGCTACCAAGCATGGCTGCGGCAGGGTCGTCATTGGTGGACTTAGCTTCCCCATTACCGTCAAGTTCGCTTGTGCTTTCGTTGGCAACGCCACCGTGAATGGTTACCTGAGTGGCCTCCTTGAAATTCCACATGATCTTCTGGGCGGCAGCAGAATAAAGATTCTTTCGCTTATCTTCAGCAGCCTTGGAGTAGCCATCGCCGATTTCAGTACCGTTCCACCAGAATCGCCAACCATTGTGGAAATCGATATTGATTCCACTGACATTCACCACAACCGAAGCATCATCCGGGATGTTGGTGAATGCAAAATCAACGCCTCGATAGTTCTCAGAAGAAAGCTGCTCGGCAGTGACGTTGAAGACCTGCATGGCAGAGCCCTTGCCATTGGCATCAGCATCACCTTTGAAAGTGATGAGCTTTTCAGCGTTGCTGGTATCCTCCCCGCCAGAGAACTTGAATGTGTATGAAATCTTGTTCTTACCAGTAGTGGCTGATTCGTAGCCGTAATGATGACGAACGTAGGCGCTGTTCGCAGCAGCCGTACTCACCTCAGCGTCAGCGACATGCACACCCTCGCTCTTTTGCAATCCGGCGAGCTGCTTGGACAGACCTAAGACGTTATCAGCGTAGAAAGTGGAGTAGTCCTTCGTGGCACCGTTAAGAGTGACGTTACTTAAGCCAATGGCGGTGTCGTAATGCACGTTCGTACCAGTTGCAGCATCAATAGAAGCTGTGGCGTCCCATACGGAGCGGCCGGCGTTGGATCCAGAACTATTCTTATCAGCATTGAGATGCCAGCTGGTATTGCCGTTGATATGGGCGGAATACCACGTCGCATTGTTACCAGTGCCCTCGTTCTGCACGAAAGCACGACCAGTGGAACCATTATCGAAACCACCGAGAGCGGAAACGCTCTTGCTCGGATTGTCCGCATCCCACATATTGCCCGTGGAATTACTCGTATTGGATGTGCTGTTGCCAGCCACCACCAGCACATCGCTACCGGACGCTGGACGGAACTGAGCACCGAAACCAACTACGCCGAAGCGGAAGCCTTTGCTGCTCCAACTTGTTTTCGCGCCGTTAGTGGCAAGCTTACCGTTGACCAGCGTGAGGCCTTCAGCCTCCACCGCATAGGACTTGTCAATCTTTTGACTCGAACTGAGATCAGTGTGGCCACTTATGTTGGCGCCCACATACATGTTGCCGCCCACATAAGTGGCCACACCAGAATCGACAGTGGAAGCACTGACATCGTCTCCCAAGCTGATCGACTTCGGCGTGCAAATACCCGGTTCTGTGGAAGTATCCGCCTTGGCGTTGTAGGTGGGGATGAGGGAGGAGACGGTGACGGTGGCCATCATGGCTACCGCTATGGCGGCGGCGGTCAGGGAGCGGGTACGCGAAAGCGCGCAACCGGTTGCCGATCGCGTTCCTGCATAGTGTCGTGGTGCGTTGCCGACACCATTACGCCATTGCCTCATCTTGTCCCCTATCCGCAAAGTGTTCACCCTTCTGAGTCCCTCAACTCGAGGGTTGATATCCTTTGCATAATGCCGTTATCACTTCTGTTTTACGTATAGCTTCTGCGCTGTTCCCATCTCCGGCAACACAGCCGGAAACCTCTGTTTTCCCTTTTTCTCTGACCTACGGTTTACTATGATAACCTTTGCAGTTATGAAAACAAAATGAAACAGAAAGAACCCACCCCCTCCCCCGATACGTTTTTTCACACCCTCTCACGGGGGCAACGCTTTGAAGCCTGATATTCAACGGTTTGTCAACGATTGCAAAATCAAAAAAATACATGCTGATCATTGAATGAAATTCATCATTCATCAGCCCCCGATTGGCGTGTCATGAAACACATCACTGCAAATTGTTTCATTTTTTTCATGAAAACGTATGCCACACACCGTGACTATAGTGGGGGGTATCCCTTATCAATCCACCCCAGGCCATCACAATCAGCCCGTCGGCATTGACGGGCTGCGGAAGGGCAATGAGACTCGGCTCTCAGCGGCCAGTGCCATACACGGAATCGGTGCCGCGCAGTACGAGCTGGGCGCGCACAATCTCATGCGCGTTCTCAAGCGGCCCACCTTCGATAAGCTTCATGGCCTTTTGCGCGGCCGCGCGACCCATCGCATACGGATCCTGTCGCATGGTGGTCAGGTTCACGGTGTCGGCGTACGGCGAATCGTCGAAGCCGATAATCGAGTAATCAGAAGGCGTGTGGTGTCCGTAACGTTCCAAACGCAGCACCAGCGGAATCGCCATCATATCCATCTGGCAGCAAATCGCGTCCGGGAACTCGTCCAACGCAAGCAGCGCGGTCAACGCCGAGTCGGCGAAGGTCTTGCCACGCGGCACAGAGACGACGCGCCACTTGAAGTCATGGGAGGCCTCCATCGTCTTGCAGGCGCGGATGAAGCCCTGTCCTCGCGCATCGATGGAGGAATTAATGGAATCGACCGCATCGGAGCACACGTACACGATATTCTTGTGCCCCAGATTGATCAGATGCTGGGCGGCGGTGAACATGCCGTCCTCATCGTCGATGGAGATGGTGGCGTCGAAGCCGTTTTGCGTCGGCGTATTGATGCCAATAATCGGCACATGGATGCGCTTGAGCTGCTGGATTTCCTTCGGATCCACGCCGAACGATGTCACGAATACTGCGTCCACGTTGCGGCGGACCGGCAGATTCGTGAAGAAGTCGCGGCGGTTTTCGGCGGTGTCGACGTGCTGGAACAGCGATACGTCATACCCGGCATTATGCATGACGGATTCGATTCCAGCGAACACTTCCGTATTGAACCAGCTAGTGATCTCTTCATTCATCAGCATCGCCACACGGTACGATTGACCCGATTTCAACGATGTCGCGGAACGTGAGATGTTGAAATCAAGCTTGTCGGCAGTTTCCAGCACCTTGCGACGTGTACGTTCGGACACCAGTTCCGGCCGCGTGAACGCGCGCGACACCGTGGAAATCGACACACCCGCGGCCTTGGCCACCTCGCGAATGCCTGCTCTATCCATCTCTCAACCCCTTTGCGGTTCTAGCATCATAATCACAAACGTTTCCAACCTTGGAAACACTCGCTTGAGCGGCGATGCTCTCTCAATCTGTTTCTATCATACTGCGAACGTTGTCAAAAATCACGCCAGTGTTGCACAAATCGCACAAATTATCAGAATAACCGGGTAAACCGCGTAAAAAGCCCATTTCGTCCACTGATGCTTATAGCCCAGCTTGCCGTTGTAGTAGTGCACGAACGCCACACCCACGCCCGGCGCGATCATCATCACGGCGCCGAACAGGCCGGCTGTGAACATCATCGAATTCTCATACTGGCGCATCAGAGCGAAAATCAGCACGAAGCCAAGCGTCACCGAACCGATGCTCATCATGTGCTGGCGTAGGCCGATACGCAGCAGCAGGTCCCACAGCAGACCAATCACCACCAGTCCGACCGACAACAGCACCTTCATGGCCTTCTGATAGCGCGACGCCACCCAGTCGAGCGCGGCAAGCACAACAAACGCAACGAACAGGCCGAAAACGGGATTCTGCGAGCCCAGGTCGAAAGCCTTATGCGATGTGGCGAGGTCGTACGGCACCTCGCACACCACGGCGAGAATGAACAGCTGCAGGCCGTACGCGACCCGGCTGTGCGTTTCACGGAAACCCTGCACCAGCAGCCACGCGTAGATCGGAATGGCGAACCAGGACACCACTTCGCTCAGGACCATCGCCGTCAGCGACGTCATATTGTTGGTATCGGAGCCGAAGAACAGCGGCACGATGGTGGTGCTGCCGGCGGACAAGGCCAACGCCACCGCGCCGATGACCTTAAGTTGGAACACCGTCAGTCCGCGACGCTTTTTCCTGTTGCGGCGAGCGCCGCCGAATCCGATTTGGTCGGTCGAATCGGTTCGAGCTCCCTGCTCGGCATAGCCTTCCATATGTCCTCCTATTGCGATTTTTCCGCGCGTCGCACGTGGCACGTGCACCTTACGCACGCCTTACGCACGTATGCCTTTTACGACTTGCGACTTTTCCTTGCGACTTTCCCGCACGCCACAGCGGCTTCCCGCACGTCCCATGCGATTTAAGCTCAGCGCCCTCCGCGCGCCTTATGCGTCCAGCACGAATTTCAGCAGCCCGTCGTAGTCGGCTCCGGTAAACGAACATACCGCATGTGCCGAAACGTCCGGGTCGTCCGCCGGTGAAATTTCCGTGCGGAAGTATGCCGCGTCGAGGCCGGCGGAATTGGCGCCGATGATGTCGTTGCGCTCGTCGTTGCCGACCATGAGCGCGTGCTTGGCGGTCACGAATTCACGGTCGAGCGCCAGCATGTACAGGTCGCGTGCGGGCTTGCGGATTTTCTCTTCACTGGAGATGATCACGTCGTCCAGTACGCTGGCAAGGCCGGTCTCTTCCAGTTCGGGGCGTGTGTAGCAGGCCTGCGCGTTGCTCAGCAGCGCCACGACCATGCCGGCGTCCTGCAGTTGTTCGATCATGTCGAGCGCGCCGGGGTACAGCCGGAACAGGCTGGTGCTGCCTTGGCGGAACGCCCATGCGGCTTTCAGCGCGGCCTGCGGTAGCGCGAGTTTCTTTTCCGCTTCCTCGCTGCGATTCATGAGCAGGGACCGGTAGACCGGCAGGATGTCGAATTCGTCCCACCCGTTGCGAACGATTGCACGGTCGGCTTGGTGGACCATTTCGCGGGCTTCGAGCTTTTCGAACTGGTCGCGCATCACGTCGACGGATTCGTACTGCGCGCCCAATTCGGTCACGCAATCGTACAGCGCCTGCCATGCGGCCTCGCTCTGCTCATCGGTACGAATGTCGATCAGCGTTCCGTACAGGTCGAAAAACACCACCTCGTACCGCGGATTGCGCGCTCCGATTCCCACTGTCGTATCCTTTCTGGTTTTCCGGCCCCATTGCCGTATCGGTTACGGCGACCGCAGCTTTGCGGTCGCCGTTTTGTAGCTTCCCTACTGAGAGTATTACTGCAACCGCCAGATTGCAAACGTATGCGGTGGAACAATCAAATAATCGCCATCACCTGCGCTCACATTGCCTTCCATCGGACTGACGGACGAGCCGAGACCACACCAGTATCTCCGTATTCCGCCAATCGGTTCCAAACCCGTTACGGCCACGTCAATAACGCCGACGTGTCTGCCTGGATTGGCGGCCATCAGATAATCGCCGACGCGGAACACGAGTTCGTCGCCTTCCGTATCGACGATATTGCGATTGCCGTCGAACCACTGTGGATCAGACTTGCGCAATGCAATCAACTTCGCGTAATACTCAATCAAATCGCGCTTCTGCCATGCACGGTTCCAATCGAGCCAGTTAAGCTCTTTGGCGGAATCGTAAGAATCAGAGCTGCCGAATTTGGTACGTGCGAACTCCTCGCCGGACAGCATGAACGGGATGCCAGCGGAGGTAAGCGTGATACCCACAGCCAGCTTGTTGGCGTCCATCACGTCGGTCAGCGCGGCCGCAATCTGCGGACCGACACCGGCCAGCCCTTCCGCCGAGAAATCGGCGTCATACATGACTTTTGGCACATCCACGGTATTTTCGTTAACGCCTTCGGCCACGGTGCTGCCCAACGAACCAGCCGCAAAGCTCGCGCACAACTTGTCCCACAGCGTGAGGTCGTCGTGCGCGGACACGTATTGAATGACCTGGCCTGCCACTCCTTCCGAATGTTTGCCGCGACGCCACGCGTTCACGGCCTCACGCGCAGCCGCTACGTTCTCGTGCATGCCACCGTTCACATAACCCGGGCGGTCCGAGAAGAACACATGGCCCTTGATGGTGTCTCGCGTGGTGTCGCAGAAGTGGCCGATGCGACTGTCAAGCTTCGACAGGCCTGACTTGTCAGCCAGCACGGTGTCGCTGGGCAGCGGCGCGGTGGCGCCCGCGGACCACGGTTCGCCGTACATGAGAATGTCGCGTCCACGGCCGGGAATCTCATCCAGAGCAGCACGCACGGCATTCATGGTGTCCACGTCAATCAGACCCATCAGGTCGAAACGGAAGCCGTCTATATGGTATTCGCGCGCCCAGAACGTCACGGATTCCACGATGAACCGGCGGAACATCTTACGTTCGGTGGCCATGTCGCAGCCGCAGCCGGAGCCGTTGGCGAACGCCCCGTTGGGCTTGCGGCGCAGGAAGTATTTCGGCACCGTACGTTCGAACCAATTGTCGGTGGAGAACATGTGGTTGTAAACCACATCCATGATCACCTTGATGCCCGCACTGTGCAGCGCCTGCACCATCTGCTTGACTTCGCGGATTCGTGTGGTGCCGTCGAACGGATTGGTGGAGTACGAGCCTTCCGGCACATTGTAATTGATCGGATCGTAGCCCCAGTTATAGCGGTCGCAGGTCGTTTCGTCCACTGAACCGAAGTCGTAAATCGGCATCAGCTGCACTGCAGTGACACCAAGCTTCTTCAGGTACGCAAGGCCGGTCGGAAAGTCGGGATGGCCTTCCAACGACGTACCGTCATCGGCGAACGCAAGATACTTGCCGCGGTGCGATTCGGGGAAACCGCCGGCGGGATCGTTGCTGAAATCGCCCACATGGGTTTCCCAGACCACGGTCTGCGCAAGCGGCACGTCCGGCATATGGTCGCGGTACCAACCATCCGGATTGGTGCGGCTGAAGTCCACGACCATGCTGCGCCGGCCGTTCACACCGGCCCCGCGCGCCCACGGATCGGCGACGCGGTCCACGGAACCGCAATCGCGTTCAATCAAAAAGTCGTAATACACGCCGTGCTTGTTGTCGACGAAATCGTACGTCCAGGAACCGTCGGTTTCAGGACGCATCAGGTACTGTCCGATCAAAGCGTCGCCGTCTTCCCCCATGGAGCCGCGCATGAACAGTCGCAGTGTCACCTTCTTGGCAGAAGGCGCCCAGAGAGCAAACTGGGTGCCGGTTTCAGTAACCACGGCACCCAGCGGCCGTTCCAGACACAGCGGGAACGGTTCGGCGACGCTCGTATTCGGCTGTGCGAAGCTGTCTACGAGCGTCATATCCTTTGCCTTTCTTTAGCCCTTCACGGAGCCCGACATGGACTCCTGATAGAAGCGCTGCATCACAATGAACAGGATGGCGATCGGAACGGAGATCACGACCGCGGCCGCGGCGAAGCGGGCAAACCAGTTCTGGATATATTCCTTCTGCAGCATGAGCCACAGGCCCAATGCCACGGTGTAGTTGGATTGCGTACGGCAGATCACCTTGGCCATGACAAAGTCGAGCCACGGGGTCAGGAAGCCGATGATGGCCTGGTAGACGATCATGGGCTTGCAGATCGGGATGATGATCTTATGGAACACCTGGAAACGGGTGCAACCGTCGAGCAGGGCGGCTTCGTCCAGCGAGGTCGGAATGGTGTCCATATAGCCCTTCATCACGTAGAAGCCAGCGCCGGAACCGGCGGAGTACACGAGAATCAACGCCACGGTAGTCATGGTGCCGCTTGACAGGCCCAAGGCCTTCAAGATGAAGTAGATGGCGGTGACGGCCATGATACCCGGGAACATGCCAAGAATCAGCACAACGTTCATGAAAGTCTTGCGCACACGGAAACGCATACGGCTCATGCAGTATGCCACGGAGAGCACGAAGATCAGAGAAATCGCACAGGTGAAGCAGGCGATGATGAACGTGGTGCCGAACATCTTCGGGAAGTCCAACACGTTGCGGTCGGTGAACAGCACCCTATAGTTGTCCAGAGTCCACTCCTTCGGGAAGAAGGAGCTGGTGTACGGGGCGGTGTTCTTATTGAACGACTCCGCGAACACCCATACGATTGGGACGAGCCAGATGACGGCCAGAATGGCCAGGAACAAGTGGGCGAACACGTCGCCGGTGATACGGCGGATCTTCTGGTCGTGCAGAAGGCCGTGGCTTTCCACTTTGGTTGCGGAATGCTTGTTGCTCATCGGAATGCCTCCTCATTCTTATAGGAGCCGGAATTGCGGTAGGTGATCAGCGAAACGATGGCCAACACGACGAAGGTCATGATGCCGATCACGGCACCGAGATTGTAATCCTGCTTGTCCACGGTCAGCTTGTACAGCCAGGTGATAAGCAAATCAGTGGAGCCTGCGGAATCGCCCAATGGCGTAGGATCGCCGCCGGACAGCAGGTAAATGACGTTGAAGTTGTTCACATTGCCCGTGAAGGTGGTGATCAGATACGGGGTGAGCACGAAGATAATGTACGGCATGGTGATCTTCGTGAAGATCTGCCACCAGTTGGCACCGTCGATCTTCGCCGCCTCATACTGATCGGCCGGAATGTTCTGCAGAATACCGGTGATCTGCATGATGGTGTACGGAATACCGACCCACAGGTTGATGACGATTACGGTGACGCGGGCCCAAGTGGCGTTGGTGAAGAACGGCAGCGGACTATCGATCCAACCCCACGTCTGCAGCATGCGGTTCACCGCGCCCTGCGGCTGGAGCATGGTGTGCATGACCAGCAGGGACACGAACTGCGGAACGGCGATGGACATGGAGAAGCAGGCACGCCAGAAACCCTTGAAGTGGGTGGTCTTGCGATTGATGATCATGGCCACGAACATGCCGAGGAAGAAGTTCAGGAAGGTGGCGAAGAAGGCCCAGACCAATGTCCACACCAGCACACGTCCGAACAGTACGGCGTTAACGGTGCCGCCGCTGTTGGAGAAAACCTTGGCGAAGTTCTCAAAGCCGACCCAGTGGAACAGCACGAGGTGCTTGTGGTCATAGCTGGTGAATGCCATTGAAATCATGAAGATCAACGGCAGCACGGTGAACACGGCGATGCCCAGCGTGGGCAGGAACATCAGCAGAACGTGCGCCTTGGCATCGAGCAGCTCGCGGACATCGTCCATGAAGCTCGGAGCCTTGCCGTTTTCCTCGAGCAGCACCTGGGACTTGTATGCAGAGCGCACGGACATGACCCACAGGCCGATGAAGGCAGCGGTGATAACCAGAGTGGCGACACCGTACAACAGGATGACCACGGAACGGTCAGGTTCGGTGTAGACCCAGAAGCCGTCGACCAGCTTCTTGCCGCCTGCATTGGTGCCCAAGGTCGGCAACTTGGAAAGATAGTCCACGCCATTGATTGCCATGAACACGAAGTATGCGATTTCCAGCGCCAGCATGGCAATGCCCTTGACATACTGCTTGCGCACGATATCGCCAAGACCAAACACCACTGCGGAAAGCTTAGTGAACAGGTCACCACGCCGGAACGCCGCCCTTACCGTGTAAGGCGACGGAGAAACATAATCAGCACCCTGCTTCCGAAGGCGCTTCATCTCCCGTGGGGAAAGAGTTGTTGCTGTCATTTCGACTGCCCTCTCATATGGATATTGAAAGATAAAAAAAGCTTTGCTCCCGGACAAGGGGAAGGAGAATTTAAAAACCTTGCCCGGGAATGCAAAGCTCGGAGGAGGAGTGAGCCACTATGCAAAGTGGAGAGAGACACCGCGACTCGAAGCGCCTCTCAAAGCTGCAGGATGGCTGGGGGATTTGGCAGTGCCAACCACCCTGCATTCTTCAGTTATTGGATTTTTAGGATTACTGATTTCACTCAGCGATCTTGCCACCGGCCTGCTTGACCCAATCCTGGTACTTGGCGGCAGCGTTGTCCTTGGTGATTTCCTTGTTGACCAGGGCCTTGCCGAAGGTTTCGGCCGGAGTCCACCAATCGTTCATGCCGGACAGACCGGACTGCAGGAGGGCGGTGTTGGCCATGGTGTCGGACTGGGCCTTGGCTGCGACGTCGTCGGTGGTCAGGTCGGACAGGGACTTGTCGGTCGGCGGGATGGCGCGCATCTCGTAGTGCAGCTTCTGAGCTTCGGTGGAGCCGAGGTAAGCCGCGAACTGAGCGGCGGCCTTCGGGTTCTTGGCGTTCGGGTTGTAAGCAGCGGCCTTGGTGGCGGCGAAGGACTTCATCTGCTTCTTCTGGCCGTTCACGGTGAAGGTCGGCAGAGAGGTGGCGGCGTAGTTGTCACCCAGGGCCTCCTTCACGTCCTTAGCGGACCAGGTACCGGAGAACAGCACGTCGGCGGAGCCATCCTTGATGGCTGCGAGGCCGGAAGCGCCATCGTCGTTGGAGAAGTTCGGGTTGGCGACCACATCAACCAGATAAGAGGTGATATCGGCGCCGTCCTTCGGGAAGACCATGCCTGCGTCAGCATCATTGCCCTTCTCGCCGAACAGGCTCAGGCCATCATAGAAGCCGTTGATGTACCAAGAATTCTGCAGGGAGAACGCGACCTTGGCCTTGGAAAGGATGGTATCGAAGTCCTTGGCCTCATCCTCGGTGATCTTGGACTTGTTGTAGTACATGAACCACGTGTTGTCGGTGTACGGCACGCCATAGAGCTTGCCATCGGTGCCGGTGACGGAGTCGACTTCGAGGTCACCGTTCTGTTCCTTCACCTGCTTCTCAGCGTCGGTGCCCAGCTGGCCAATGGCCTTGGCGTCCATTAGAACACCCAACTGATCGGAAGCGAACATATAGACATCGGCTGCCGCGGACGGATCAGTGCTGACCTGCTTGGAAGCATCGCCTTCAGAGACCACGTCATTCTTCCACGTGATATTGTATTCCGGATGCGCCTTGGCGAAGTTCTCTTCGACCTTGCCCAGCCAGTTGGTGTCCTTGGCCTGGTCTTCCTGCGGAGCCCAGACGCTCAGGGTGATGTTCTGGGTGCCGGAGGCCTTCTTATCGCTTCCACCATTGTCGGAGCCGCCGCACGCAGCGAGCGGAACCAGCATGGCAACAGCAGCAGTAAGTCCGATTGCCTTCTTCCAATCGATCTTCATTGATCTTCCTTTCCTCACATATCCTTGTGCTCTGCAACATCTCCGGTTGGATGGTATGGACCAAAACCCTGCATACGTTCACATCATCGTTTCTCGGATGATTGCCGACCGCATTGGGGCTACCGAAAATGCATCAGTGCTTGTTAGGGTAGCACATTTCTGCCAACGTTTGCAATTCAGCGCTATGATTGTTTCAAAGAAACACCGCAAACCGCGAAATATCAAGGAGACACACCCTCATGCTTTCCCCCGCGAAACACCCCCACCCCAAATGGCTTGCCGACGCAATTTTTTATGAAATCTATCCACAGTCCTTCGTCGACTCCAATGGCGACGGCATCGGAGACATCCCCGGAATCACTTTAAAACTGGACTACATCAAGGATCTCGGATGCAACGCGATCTGGCTCAATCCCTGTTTCGACTCGCCATTCAAAGACGCCGGCTACGACGTGCGCGACTACAAAAAGGTGGCATCACGCTACGGCACCAACGACGATCTCATTGCGTTGTTCGACGCCGCCCACCGGCGCGACATGCACGTGATCCTCGATCTCGTGCCAGGCCACACCAGCGAGGAACACGAGTGGTTCCACCGCAGTTGCAAGGTCGAACGAAACAATTATTCCGACCGCTACATCTGGACAGACTCATGGATCTCCGGTGGCGACGGACTGCCATTCATCGGCGGCGAATCGCCCCGCAACGGTACCTACATCTTGAACTTCTTCAAATGCCAGCCGGCGCTCAACTACGGTTTCGCGCACCCCGAACGTAGCTGGCAGAAGCCAGCCCTTGGTCCGGACGCGAAGGCCACTTGCGACGCGATGGTGGACGTCATGCGGTTCTGGCTTTCCCGTGGCGCAGACGGCTTCCGCGTGGATATGGCCGACAGCCTCGTCAAAAAGGACGATGAGGGCAAGCCTTACACCATCCGCACCTGGCAGTACATGTTCGCCCGGATCCGCCCGGCCTTCCCCGAAGCCGCGTTCGTTTCGGAATGGGGACGGCCAGAGGAGTCGATGGCCGCCGGCTTCGACATGGATTTCTATCTCGATTGGCGTTGGGACGGCGTTCCCAACGGCTACAACATGCTGTTGCGCAACGTGGACGACCCGTTGAGCCGCAAGGGCGACAAGAGCTATTTCAACGCCGATTCCGGCACGCCGATCAGCGAATTCCTGGACGAGTACGAGCCGCGTCTGCGCGAAGCGGAAACGGCCGACGGAAATTTTAATTTCATCACCTGCAACCACGACACCGCACGCGTGGCGCCGCGACTGTCGCAGCGCGAAATCGCCCTGGCATACTGCACGCTGTTCGCGATGCCGGGCGTGCCGTTCCTGTATTACGGCGACGAAATCGGCATGCGATACCGCGCACTGCCCGGCAAAGAAGGCGGCTACGTGCGCACCGGTTCGCGCACACCGATGCAGTGGGGTGCGAACGACGCATCCGGAGCACTTCACGTGTCCGATTCTGCAGAATCGGACACTCGGGCTGGCGATGTGACCGGTGGCAGCTACCTGCCCGCCGACCCGTCCGCCGACGCCCCGACCGTCGCCGCACAGCAGGCCGACGCCGAATCACTGTGGCATACGGTGCGCTCCATACTCCACGTCAAGAGGGAATGCGACGCCTTGCGGTCGGGGGCTACGTTCCATGCAATCGAACGCGATAGAGTGTTCGTTTTCGAGCGTTCCACCCACCTGCAGAAGCTGATCATAGCCGTCAATCCAAGCCGCGATTGCAAAGCTTTGCAGTTACCAGATGGTAGTTATCGGACGATTTTCAGCATCGGCGAAAACGAAATTAGCGGCACTTCGCTGCGTCTAGGTCTGCAAAGCTTTGCAATTCTCGAAGCCGAGTAGCAGACGAGCAATGCCCCGTTGAAATAATCGTTTGCAATGCGGAGCGCTGCGCCTTCGTATTGCAAACGATAGTCAATATGGAAAAACAATTCCGGTTATCTATATTCCTGAAATTAGAGCAAAATCGCAATATAGCAACACTCTCTTACCGCAAAACACGCTTTGAAAACGATATCATACCGTGATATAGTTATCTTTGGTGCGAATGCCACCAACATCGAAGCTGCGGCAATCGCAAGCAATGTAGCATGTCAGCCGTCACAAACGGCGCGGAAAGAAGGGACCCATGACACAGACCCAGCAGACCGAAAGCGCAGAACGCATCGCACGACCTCTTATCCAGCTCGCCAAGCTCAATGGCATTTCCACGTCGTATATCGACCAGCTCGGCACCTATGTGGAAATCCGCGACGAAGTGCTCGTCTCCGTATTGGCCGCACTCGGTGTGGACGCATCCAGCGACGAAGCGATCACCGCCTCCTATGCGGCGACCCAGCAGCGCATCTCAGACACACTTGTTGAGCCGACCGTCGTGAAGTTCATCGGCAAGGAAGCCGTCACGCCAATCCGCGCGAAAGGAAACGACGTGGCGCTGAAGCTGACGTTGGAAGACGGCACGGAATATGCGGGCGATCTGACCGCGTATCTGACGGGCTCGAACGCAGATGACGGCTCGCTGCAACTGACGCTGCCGGACGATATTCCCGCCGGCTACCACACGCTGGCCGTCGATGCCGGCCCGCTGCACGCCGAAGCCGCGCTGATCTGCGCACCGGCACGCATCGAACTGCCGCCAGCAGTAGCGGAAAAGCAACGTTGGGGCTGGATGGCACAGATGTATTCCATCCGTTCCGCTGAATCCTGGGGCGTGGGCGACTATGGCGATCTGAAGCTGCTGCTGTCCGACGCGGCAACGAAATCGCATGCCGATTTCATGCTTATCAACCCGATTCACGCCACCGCGCCGATGCCGCCGCTGGAGCCGTCGCCGTATCTTCCCGAATCGCGTCGTTTTCTCAATGTGACGTACATCCGTCCGCAGGATATCGCTGAATATGCGGAACTCAACGAGGCGGACCAGGCCGAAGTGGCGCGTCTGCACGCGGAAGTCTCGCCAGCCAACGACAGTATCGAGCCGCTCGACATCAATTCCGCTTGGTGGCACAAGCGCCAGGCGCTGCAGCTTGTGTACAACGTGCCGCGTTCCGTCGAGCGTCAGGCCGCGTTCGACGCGTTCAAGGAGGCCGCGGGTCCGGATCTGCGCGCGTTCGCCGCATGGTCGGTGGCGTTCCAGGTGTGGGGCGCGCCGTGGGAAGGCACGTGGTTCAAGGACACGAACCGCGATTCGCCTGAAGTGGTGGAGCTCATGCGCGAGCACGCCGATATGGTCGATTTCGAATGCTGGCTGCAGTGGATCGCCGACGAGCAGGTGACAGCCGCGCAGAACGCCGCCCGTGACAGCGGTATGGCACTCGGCCTCATGCAGGATATGGCCGTGGGCGTGCACTCGCTCGGCGCGGACGTGTGGTGGAATCCGGAACGTTTCGCAGTAGGCAGCGTAACCGTGGGCTGCCCACCGGACTTCTACAACCAGCAGGGTCAGGATTGGGGCCAGCCGCCGTTCAATCCGAATTATCTGGCCAAAACTGGTTATGGCGTGTACCGCGAGATGGTGCACAACATGTTCTCGCACGCGGGCGCGGTGCGCATCGACCATGTACTCGGCCTATTCCGTCTGTGGTGGATTCCGCAGGGCGAAGGCGCGCGCGGTGGCGCGTACGTTACGTACGACTATGAGGCGATGATCGCGATCCTGACCATTGAAGCGTCCCGCGTGAACGGTTTGGTGGTCGGCGAGGATCTGGGCACCGTGCCTGATTACGTACGCACGGTACTCGGCGAGCACGGCCTGCTGGGCTGCATGGTGGAATGGTTCGCCCGCGTGGACGACTCCCCCAACGCCGGCGACCCGTACGCCGATCCGTCCACGTACCGCAAGTACGCGCTGGCTTCCGTCACCACGCACGACCTGCCGCCGACCGCCGGCTACCTGCAGTTCGAGCACGTCAAGCTGCGCGAACAGCTGCACCTGCTGTCCGGCCCGGTCGAGGAGTTCCAGGCTTCCGCCACCGCCGAACGCGACGCGATGATGGACCGTCTCGTGGAGTCCGGCCTGATCACGCCGGAAGTGGCGGGCGATGTGGAAGGCCACATCCAGGAAATCGTCGAGGCGATGCACAAGATGCTGCTCAAGTCGCCGTCCGTGCTGCTGCAGGCCGCGCTGGTGGATGGCGTGGGCGAGACGCGCACGCAGAACCAGCCGGGCACGTCCAGTGAATACTCCAACTGGCGTGTGCCGCTGGCAGGCCCGGACCTCAAGGTGGTGCACACCGATGAGGTGTTCGATCTGCCGCGCGTGCAATCGCTTGCCGCCATTATGAACGGCGAGAAGTAGCGTTTAGACTTACCATTCCCCTTTCCTTACAAACCAAAATTCCGGTCCTCCTTGTGGAGGGCCGGAATTTTTCATATACGCAAGGCGATTTGGGAGCAGTTAGGTTCAGTGGTCGATCAGCCCAGCAGCAACCAGACTGAAGCGTCGCTATCCAGCTTGCCGTCGTCCGTCAACGGCACGGAATTTGCGATGGCGACCGCATCGTCCGGCAGGGCGATCGGCTCGTCGTCGAAATTGGTGACGGACAGGAATCGACGGCCTTCCGTGGCCGGACGCGAGTAGGCGACCACCGTATCGCCCATGTCCAGCAGGTCGGCGGACGTGTCTCCGGTCGCCGTCAGCACCGTCTGTCGCAACTGCAACAGCTTGCGGTACAAGTGCAGCATGGAACCGTTGTCATCGGCCTCGACGTCGGCCGCGAAATCCTTGAACCAGGCCGGCTGCGGCAGGTGCGCGTCGGCGGAATCGCCCTGCTCCGGGCCGAAACCGAACGTGCCGCCGGTGATGAAGTCCGGGCTCCACGAAGCCGGTTCGCCGCAATCGGCAGCCTTCCACGGCATCGGTGCACGGCAGCCGTCACGACCCTTGTCGGTGAAGTTGCGACGGGTATTGAACGGCGTCGGATCCTCAAGACGATCCCACGGAATGTTCGCCACTTCGAACAGGCCCAGTTCCTCGCCCTGATACACGTAGGCGGAACCCGGCAGGCCCAGTTCCATCAGCGCGGCTGCGCGGGCGCGACGGGTGCCGAGCTCACGATTCTCGCGGTAGGTCTCTCCGTCACGCAACAGCCAATCGTGCGCCAGCTGGTGGTACGGAGCGTCCTTCACCTGCGGCAGACCGAAACGCGACGGACTGCGCGGCACATCGTGGTTGTTCATAACCCACGTCGTGGTGGAACCGTGAGTTTCCTCGGCGGCGCGCAAGCCGTCAGCAATGGCCGTACGGAACTCGTCGGCGAACCAGTTGGCTTCGGCGAACTCGAAATTGAACACCTGGCCGAGCTCGTCGGTGGACGCGTACAGATGCTGCGATTCGGCCTTCACCCACGCCTCGCCGACGGCGAAACGCGGCGGATTGTACTCGTTGAACACCTGACGCCATTCGCGGTAGATGTCGTGCACTTCCGGACGATCCCACAGCGGGCTGAACGCGCCGTCCGCCGGCAGCACATGCTGCACCGCGGCCGGATCCATGTCGGCCAGCGGCACGGAATCGAGGTCCTTGGCCAAGCCGTGCGCCACGTCGATGCGGAAGCCGTCGGTTCCGTGGTCGGACCAGAATCGCAATGTCTTCTTGAATTCCTCGTGCACGCCCGGATTCTTCCAATTCAAATCCGGCTGCTCCTTGGCGAACATGTGCAGGTACCACTGGCCGTCGTCGACCTGCTGCCACGCCGGGCCGCCGAACAGCGACTGCCAGTCGTTCGGCGGCAGCTCGCCGTGCTCGCCGCGGCCTTCGCGGAAGATGTAGCGGTCGCGTGCGGCCGAACCGCGGCCGGCGGCGAGCGCCTCGATGAACATCTTGTGCTTGTTGGACGTGTGGTTCGGCACGATGTCGACGATCACCTTGATGCCGGCTTCATGCGCGGCGGCGGCCATCGCGTCGAAATCGGCCATGGTGCCGAGGCGCGGGTCCACGTTGCGGTAGTCGATCACGTCGTAGCCGCCATCGGCCAGGTCGGACGGGTAGAACGGGCTCAGCCAGATCGCGTCGATGCCGAGATTCTTCAGGTAATCCATTTTCTCGGTGACACCGGCGATGTCTCCCAACCCGTCGCCGTTCACGTCTTTGAAGCTGCGCGGGTAGATCTGGTAGACGACGGCTTGCTTCCACCAATCGTCACGCATGTTGTTTGCTGTCACGATAACCCCTTTTGTCGTAGTCCATCGGATGCGGAGCACTGTCTCCGCTACATGAAAACGATAACATCAAGCAAAGCGAAACGCTAATGAAAACTTAATCATTGCAGCACATCAAACGTTTGACGAAAATGTGCATACTCCAGCTGTATCGAGTAGAATCGCGGAAGATTCGACTTGCATACGTTGCCAACGGATGCCATACGAAAGGCGATTATGAAGTTCCTCTCCCCCGATTCCGGCTTTATGCGCGGCCTGAGCGACGCCGTCGACGCGATCTGGATCAACATTCTGATGCTCGTCACCAGCATTCCGATCATCACGATCGGCGCGGCACTGACCGCCGGCCACGACGCCGTCCGTCGCACGCTGTCCGGCGAAGGCACGGCGACGCGCAATTATTTCAAGGCGTTCCGTTCGAATTTTGCGAAATCGACCGGCTATTGGCTGATTTTCGGCACAACCGGCACGCTGTGCGTCTACTCGTGGATCGTGCTGCAGATCACGCCGCTGCTCATTCCGAAATTCGCGTTGACGATTGTGTGGCTCATCGGTTTCGAATGGGTGTGGGCGTTGCAGGCGCGGTTCGAGAACTCGTTCTGGCGCACGCTTGGCAACGCTTTTGTGTTCGGCGTGAGCAACATCGGCCACACGTTGGCATTGGTTGCGATCGACGCGGTGTACGTGGCGCTGCTCGTGGCCAGCTGGGTTTACATGCCGCAGGGCCTGTTCCTGCTGCTCATACTGGGGTATGGCACGATGCTGATGCTGCATTCGCCGATTCTCGAGCATGTCTTCCGCAAGTACATCAGCAAGTAATTAGGCACGAAAAAAGGGACTGATTCGCATCAGTCCCTTAAATTTTTCTGGGTGAAAATCAGCCCTTCACCGCGCCGCCTTCGGCCCTGCAATTAAGGACCGCGCTACGCGCGGGCTCAACGTTACCCTCGCGGCATAGCCGCTCGGGCTGGAGCCTGGGAACAGCGCACTGCGCTGTTCCCTAAGGGCTGATCGAAGATCAGCCCTTAACGGCTCCAGCCATAACACCCTTCACGATGTACTTCTGGCAGATCAGGTAGAAGATGATGATCGGGATGATGGCCATGACCAGGCAGGCCATCATGGCGCCCATGTCCACGGAACCATAGCCGCCCTTCAGGTACTGCACGGCCACGGAGATGGTCTTGTACTTGCCCAGGTCGAGCGTCAGGTATGGCAGCAGGTAGTCGTTCCAGATCCACATGGCCTGCAGAATGGCCACGGACACGATGGACGGCTTCATAATCGGCACCACGATCTGGAAGAAGATGCGCGGCACGGAAGCACCATCGATCATGGCGGATTCTTCCAGCGATTCCGGAATGCCCTTGACCACGCCGGTGAAGATGAACACGGCCAGACCAGCGCCGAAGCCCAGGTACACGAAGCACAGACCCCACGGGGTGTTGAGCTTCAACATATCGGCCAGCTTGGAAAGGGTGAACATGACCATCTGGAACGGCACGATCATGTTGAACAGAAACAGCGTGTACAGCAGCTTCGCGGCCCAGTTGTTCACGCGGACGATCCACCATGCGCACATCGAGGTGCACACCAGGATCAGCGCCACGGAACCGACCGTGATCAGCAGGGTCCAGCCGAAGCTGGCGAAGAAGTTCGTGGTATCGAGGCCACGCGTATAGTTTTCAAGTCCAACGAACGCCTTACCGGTCGGCAGGGAGAACGCGTTACGAGAAATATACGCCTTCTGCTTGAAAGAGTTGATGATCACCAGCACGATCGGGAAGATCCACGCCAGCGAAACCACCGCGAACAGTACGGACCACAGTGCGCCGTGCTTGACTTTTTCTCCGGAGTTCATGCCTCCACCTCCTTGCTCGTGGTGAGCTTGTTCTGGATGAGCGCCACGATGGCCACCAGGATGAAGAACAGCACTGCCTTCGCCTGGCCGACGCCTTCCCAACCCATACGGCCGTAGAACGTACGGGTGATGTTCATTGCCAGACCTTCAGACATGTTCGACGGAGCGCCGTTGGTCAATGCAAGGTTCTGATCGTACAGCTTGAAGCCGTTGGTGACGCACAGGAACGAGCACACGGTGATCGACGGCATCATCAGCGGAATGATGATCTTGAACATGGTCTGGGTGCCGTTCGCACCGTCCACGGAAGCCGCTTCGAGCACGTCGGTCGGCAGCGACTGCATGCCTGCGATGTAGATAATCATCATATAGCCGATCTGCTGCCAGCACACCAAGATGACCAAGCCCCAGAAGCCGTAGGTTGCGCTATACGTCAACGCGCGGCCCCAGTGAGCGAGAATGCCGTTGAGCAGCAGCATCCAGATGTAGCCCAGGATAATGCCACCGATGAGGTTCGGCATGAAGAACACCGAACGGAAGATGTTGGAGCCCTTGATGGCCTTGGTCAGCATGTATGCGATGGCGAACGCGACTACGTTGATCACGATCGTCGTGATGATGGTCAGTGCCGTCGAGAAGCCCAGCGCGTGCAGGAACTCCTTATCGGCAAAAGCCCTCTTGTAGTTTTTCAGACCGACGAATTCGGCGTCGGTGACGGTGGTGAACTTGCAGAAGCTCAGATACACACCCATGATGAACGGGATCACAAACCCGATGATGAACGCGGCGAACGTTGGCAGCGCGAAGAGCGCCCACCACTTTCGTATCGCCTTGCCAGCCATGCTGATCATAGCCTGCCTGCTTTCTTTCCTTCTCCATTCCGCGTACCGCGTCAACGCGGGCGGGAATTCCATTCCCCAGAGGAACCATCCACAGCATTGTTTCCTGTTTCTCCAGTGCTTACATCAGTCATGATAAACGGCATGACTGCAAATGTCAAACGTTGTCATTTTCGCATGTCACGCACGGCAAAATATGAAACGTTGTCACCAAAAACCATCTCTAGAGAACGCTTATATTCCACGCAATGCCCAACTACCACCACTTTATGAAAACGTTTGTAATGAATAAGTTGCAAATTGGACAAGAACACGGTCTTAATGGTGAGGGGAGGTAGCATTACATTATTCAAGCAATCACTGTACAGGGGACTCGATGAAAAGCAGTAGCATTCAGGATGTTGCGCAACTCGCGCACGTGTCCATTTCCACCGTCTCTCGTTCCTTCACGCGCCCTGACCTGGTGTCGAAAGCCACCAGAGACAAGGTGATGAAGGCCGCGGACGAGCTGAATTTCTCCATCTCGCGTTCTGCCGCGGCCTTGAAAACCGGCCGTGCGCTGCGTATCGCGGTACTCGTCTCAGGCCGGCTCAACCTATGGTTCAGCTCCTCCATCATCGAAGGTCTGAACGAGGTCTTCCACGATGAGGGCTACGACATCTCCATCTACCAGATGTCCAGCACCGAGGAACGCAGCGAGTTCTTCAACATGCTGCCGGTGCGCCGCAACGTCGACGCCGTGATCGTCATTTCCTTCGACATCGCCAGCAACGAAATCGAACAGCTCAGGTCGATCGACGTGCCGATCATCGGCATCAACTCAAGCCTGCCGGAAGAACGCGGCTTCAACGCGGCCGTCCGCATCGACGACAAGCAGGGTTCGGAACTCGCCGCACGCCATCTGATGATGCTTGGCCACCGCGACATCGTCTACATCCGTTCCGACCGCGAAGTGACGCTGCACTTCAGCGTGCAGGGCCGTTACGAATCGTTCATGGCATGCTGCCAGGCCAACGGCGTCGAACCGCGCGTGCTTGTCACCGACGCTGGCAGGAACAGGATCAGCAAGGTCGTGACGCAGCTGCTCAGCCTCGACCACATGCCGACGGCCATCGCCTGCCAGGAGGATGGCATCGCGGTGCCGCTGCTGTTCCAGCTGGAACGCAACGGTTTCACCGTGCCGAACGACATCTCCATCATCGGTTACGACGACAGCGTCTACGCGCGCGACCTCGGCCTGACCACCATCCGTCAGACCCCTGTCGAGATGGCCCGCGAAGCGGCCCGCATGACACTCGCGCTAATCGAGAAGCAGCCGCTCGACGAACCGTTCAAGACGTTCCCCGCGCAGCTGATCGTCCGTTCGACCACCGCTCGTCTGCATAGCTGATTTTCCGGCAACATACAGCGAACGTAGCGACATAGCGAAGGGCCGTCATCGCAAGTAATTACGATGACGGCCCTTCGCTATGTCGTCACAACCAACTGCGGCCGAGAGAAGGAAAGGAAAACTCTCGGCCGCAGTTGTTCTATTCAGTTATTGGTTTGATCAAGCGGTGATCAGTGAGCAGCGTCGTACTCGGTCTTCCAACCGTCCACGAACGCCTTCTTGACTGCGTTCCAGTCGCCGGTGCCCTGAGCGTACTCAAGGAGGGCGGAACCAAGCTTGTTCTTCCACTCTTCGGACGGCATCATGGTGAAGTTCCAAGAGACTGCAGTCTTGCCGGAGTTCTGATCTTCAACAGCGGCCTGCACCAGCGGATTGTCGGACTTGACATCGCTGAAGGACTTGAACGGAGTGGTGAAGCCCATGGCGCTGGACAGGGACTCGATGCCGGTCTTGCTGGTGACGACCCACTTCAGGAAGTCCTTGGTGGCCTTCTTATCGGCATCGGAAGCCTTGGAGTTAATGCACCAGTAGTTCTCGGAGCCAGTGGCCAGACCCTGGTTCTTCTCGCCCTTGACGCCGGTGTAGATCGGGATCATGCCGACGGACTCGGCCTTCATGCCATTCTTCTGCAGATCGGTCCATGCCCAGGTGCCGTTCTGGTAGAACACGGCCTCGCCGAGGGAGAACTCGGAGGTGGCGTCATCACCGGTCTTGGAGCTCAGCTGGGTCGGTTCGGTGGTGGAATCCTTCAGGTACAGGTCGAAGATGTTCTTATACTCCGGCAGGTAGGTGCCCTTGATGGTCTCCGGCTGCTTGGTGACGTTGTCATCCTTGAACTCGTAGTAGAGCGGCAGGTTGGCCAGGTGGGTCTTGAAACGCCAGTCGGAGCTGGAGTCGAAGCCGGCGGAGGTGAATGCGCCCTTGACTCCGAGCTGGTCCTTCTTGGCCTGGATGTCGTCGGCGACGGCCTTCAGGGTATCGAAATTGTCGATATCCTTGACGTCCTTGATCTTGGCGCCATCGGTGGCGATGTACTTGGCCAGCAGATCCTTGTTGTAAATCAGGCCATAGGTCTCCATAGCGTATGGAACGCCAACGACCTTGCTCCCATCCTTGAGGGCGACGTCCTTGTTGATGAGCTGCTTGTACGGCTCAGTGTCCGTCATGTCATCAGTGTAGGACTTCCAGTTCTGATAGCCGACCGGACCGTTGACCTGGAACAGGGTCGGGGCTTCGGACTTGGCGATCTCGGACTTCAGAGTCTGCTCGTAGGTGCCGGAAGCAGCGGTCTGGACCTTGACCTCGACACCGGTTTCCTTGGTGTAATCCTTGGCCAGCTTCTTCCATTCGTCGCTGGATTCCGGCTTGAAGTTCAGGTAGTAGACCTTGCCCTTGCTGTCGGAGCTGGAGCTGGAGCCACCGCAGGCGGCCAGAGTGCCAACGGACATTGCCGCGATGGCAATCATGCCAACCGCTGCCTTGATAGTACGATTCATCATCGAACCTTTCTCTTCCATTCCTGTTTCCCAACCTTCGCTGGGTAACAACTTGCGAAACCGCGTCGTCACGATTTCTGACATGCTCTATTGTGCCGCATTTTTCTGATTTTTGCAAACGTAGGCAGAATCTTTCTTCATTCTTCTGCAAATCAAAACCGGCAGATTCTTGCAATCCCTTTATTTTCAATACTTTTCAGCATCATACTTTTATGAAAGCGTTTGCGACACGCCGTACCGTCAGCACTATTCCACAAGCTAAAAAGAGAGGCGCCCCGCCATTCGGGTCGCCATATCAAACAGTCTTGCTCGATAATCCAACGCTCAATCGTTGGTTCAGCAGTTCCAATGTTCGATGACATTGTCGCCCTTGTACTGGCTCAGCACGCAGTAATGCGCGGTGTCCAGCCGCAGCAGACGCGCGAAATGCGGGTCGACGCCCAGCCATTGCGATGTCAGGATACGCAGCACGTGCGCGTGCGCCACCAGCAGCACGTCGTTGCCGGCGTCCAGCAGCGGCTTGACCGCCGCGATCGCCTCACGGGTGCGTGCCGCGGTCTCTTCGACCGTTTCGCCGGGGCCGTTGTGCACGGGCACCTGCTCGCCGTTCGGCAACGTCTCGACCCAATCGCCCTCCAGTGATTCGGGGAGCGACCGCGGTCCGTCGCGCCACACATCCCAAGCGAAACCGCCCGCCGCGCTCACATCCTGACGCGTACGGCCCTCGGCACGGCCGTAATCCCATTCCGCGATTTCGGGAAGCACCTTAAAATCGCCATATCCGGCCAGCTGCGCCGTCTGCTGGGCTCTGCGCAACGGACTGGCGAACATGCACCCCTGCGCGAAACCCTGGGGAAACGCCTCACGCAACCGTTCGCCGGCGGCACGAGCCTGATCGCAGCCAATGTCAGTCAACGGAATATTGGTGCGGCCGGTGTGCTGTCCGGATTCGCTCCACACGGTCTGCCCGTGACGCAGCAGCACCAAGCGGCCGGGGGTGATTGCGGAAGCGGCATTGCCTCCCAGTTGAGTTTCAGTCATGTCTCTACTCTAGCCGACGCAAGCTGCGTTTTCATCCCATTCCGCCACGTGTCCCGCACATATTCCGGCATGTTTTCCGACGCGTTACACTGGTTTCATGAGTGAAATGCCGAATATGGAATCCAGTGCGGACCGCGTGGTGGCGGCCCTGCACACCGTCGACGAGAAGGTGAATGCGATGCGCGACCAGAGACTGAATGATCCCGATTCATTTGGCGATAAGATTTTCAAGTCCGTCGTGCCCACGTTGGCCGGACTGGTGCTCGGCAAGGCGTTCGAGATGGTGTGGAAGAAAAGCGTCGGCCGCAAGGCCGTCCGTGCCGACGGTACCAAGAACGAGGCTGCGGAAGCGGCGCTCGGCATCGTATTCGCCGTGGTTTCCGCCGGTTTCGGCGCGCTCGTATCGCAACTGTCCGGCCGCGGGTCGAAGGCGATTGTGGACAGGCGGCACGCACGGCAGGCGCATCGCAAGTAAATACGTCGCAAATATCGCAAAGCAGTCTCAAGTAGATATGTTCTCACAGGGAGACGGATTTAGCCCGATTCCCTTGCAAAATCGCGCCGCGCGGACAACAATGGCGGTATGAGCAACATTCTTCATAACGCAACCGTCGACACTCTGCTGGAGCGTCGTTCCATCCGTAAATTCAAGCCGAAGCCGCTGCCGGACGACGTCGTCGAAACGTTGGAGACCGTGGCGCAGCATGCGGCGAGCAGCCAGTTCCTGAACGACTGGTCCGCCATCCGCGTCACCGAGCCAACCGCCAAGAAGCGTCTTGCCGAAATCGGCGGGCAGCCGTATATCGCGACCGCGCCGCTGCTGTACGTGTTCGTGTTGGACGAGCATCGCAATGCCGCGATCGCCGCACGTAAGGGCGTGGAAGTGGCGTCCGACGCGTTCACGCTCAATGGCAGCTATCGTTTCACGCAGGCGCAGAACGACGCGGTTCTGGCACTGCACGCGATGGAGACGGCCGCGTACTCGCTCGGCTTGGGTTGCGTGATTCTCGGCTCGCTGCTCAACGATGTTCCCGCGCTGATCGACCTGCTGAATCTGTCCGAATACACGTACCCGGTGCTGGGCATTGCGATCGGCAAGCCCGATCAGGAGCCGGCCGTCAAGCCGCGTATGCCGCGTTCCATGCAGTTCTTCGAGAACGAGTATCCAAGTAGCGATGAGAAGCTGCTGTCCGGCTTGGATTCGTTCGACGCCGAAGTGCACAAGTATTACGATTTGCGCGATACTGAACGGCCGGTGGACGCGTTCAGCGACCAGATTGCGGCAAATGCGATCGACGAGGGCGTGAACGCCAAGGCCGTTGCCGTGCAGGCGAAGCGACAGGGCTTCCGTTTGGAGCGGTAGATACATGGCAGCGCTCGTATCATTGATACGAAGCTGATACAACACAAGGCCCGGTGGATTGCAATGAATCCGCCGGGCCTTGGTTTTATATGTTGCCTTGTTCTCGGTATTGTCCTGTTATGCCCTGCTATTGCTCTGCTATTACCTTCTGCGGGGCTTGTAGCCCTTCTTGCGGGAATGTGGCTTGAGCTGCTGGTTAAGCGGAACATGCATGTAGCTGGATTGTGGATCGCGATGCGTGAGATGCCAAGTACCGCAGAAATCGCAACGGTATACCCAAAGCTCAGTGCCGCGTTCGCGCCAACTCTGGTCGGCGGCCTGCTGAGCCGTTGCCTTGTCGTGATACATAATCTTGTTCGACTCGGTGCAACGTTTGGGTACGAAGTAATGCATAGTTGCCCAGTCTATAAACCCATTGCGATAAAACGCTTGAGCTCTACTTGTGTTCAGGGATAAAAAACGGGGGTTCCCGGAGCGAAAGCTCGACGGGAAGCCCGGAAAGAGAGCATAAAAAGGGGCCTCCCGGGAGCCAAAGGCTCGACCGGGAGGCCCAACGTGTGAAGCGGCGGCGTGCTACTCTCCCACACCCTCTCGAGTGCAGTACCATCGCCGCGCCTGGCCTTAGCTACCGGGTTCGGAATGGGACCGGGCGTCTCACCAGGGCTATGACCACCGCAAATCTAACGGCCACGGCAAGGAAACCAAAGGAATCCAAACCGGCATGTCACCGGTGGCGGTTTGGGAACCGGCTAGCGGACGCGAGGCAAACGCCTATCGTTGTATCGTTCAGTGACCATCCCAACGCATATTGCCGTCCAGGACGATCCAGCACAGGAAAGACGCGGAACCAACCCCCCGCAAGGGGATCGGAATTGTTGTGTCGCCGTCGCCCGTTAGTACCGGTCGGCTCCACCCCTCACGGGGCTTCCACCTCCGGCCTATCAAACACGTGTTCAACATGCGGGCTACAACGGTTCAAGACCGTACGGAATCCTAATCTTGGAGCAGGCTTCCCGCTTAGATGCTTTCAGCGGTTATCCCTCCCGAACGTAGCCAACCGGCCGTGCCGCTGGCGCGACAACCGGCATACCAGAGGTTCGTCCACCCAGGTCCTCTCGTACTATGGGCAGGCCTCCTCAGGATTCCAACGAGCGCAGAGGATAGAGACCAAACTGTCTCACGACGTTCTGAACCCAGCTCGCGTGCCGCTTTAATCGGCGAACAGCCGAACCCTTGGGACCTGCTCCAGCCCCAGGATGCGACGAGCCGACATCGAGGTGCCAAACCATCCCGTCGATATGGACTCTTGGGAATGATCAGCCTGTTATCCCCGGGGTACCTTTTATCCGTTGAGCGATGCCGCGCCCGTGCGCCGGCACCGGATCACTATCTCCGACTTTCGTCCCTGCTCGGACCGTCGTCCTCGCAGTCAAGCCCGCTTGTGCGATTACACTCGACACCCGATTGCCAACCGGGCTGAGCGGACCTTTGAGCGCCTCCGTTACTCTTTGGGAGGCAACCGCCCCAGTTGAACTACCCGCCAGGCACTGTCCCTGACAAGGATGACTTGTCGAGGTTAGACGTCAAACGAGAACAGAGCGGTATTTCACCTTGCGGCTCCACGAATGCTGGCGCACCCGCTTCGAAGCCTCCCGCCTATGCTACACAATCCGCGCCTAACGCCAATACCAAGGTATAGTAAAGGTCCCGGGGTCTTTTCGTCCTTCTGCGCTTAA
>ERZ773181.441-NODE-441-length-45651-cov-11.473835_pt1 | contig 45651 bp, 29 predicted proteins | sample MGYA00581001_ERZ773181 | MGnify/ENA primary metagenome ERZ773181 (study PRJEB29015, sample SAMEA2737780) | human gut metagenome | biome: human gut; feature: human-associated habitat; material: faeces | place: China | collected 2012 ...
GCCGTACATAAACGACATTTGGCTATTTTGGCTATGAGCAAGTGTTAAACTCCCGGTTGGAAATCTCAAATTTATTGCTAAAAAGTGCAAAAAGTCCATTAAAAAATATAAATGGAAACGTTTACAATTATGATAAAGTAAAAGCATAAATCATGATTTAATAAGTATCGCTCGCATTTTTTAGAGCAGCAGTAGGTCAACAAAAGACTGATAAGTATGATTTTTAGAGTTTTTTTAAGTAAACAATTGGATAAGGGCATTAACATTTTTTAAATTTCGCGCATTGTATTTAAAAAGTGCTATTTGTTGATCCTGATTTCAAATAATTACTGAAATGTGCTTTACATATGCAAATTCCGTCTATTTTTGGTTTAGCGTACCAAAAATATTTGTATTAGTCTTGAACGCTTTGTTGTCAGCTTCCTACTGAAACTTGATTCAAGTTTAGGAGAAGAATAGATGAAAAAAAGCCAGAAAGCCTTATTAGCTTCGATGGTTACATTAAGCCAGGGCGTAACAGCTATGGCAGCACCGGTTCGTGTATCGGCAAACACGCAGCCAATTCAGTCAAAAAATACGACTGTGAAAAAAGAAACTACAAATGTTGCGAAAAGTGGCTATACATTTGTGAGTGCGCCAGCAAGCGAACCTGTTGTAGAAAATAATATTGTCACTATTACACATGTAAATGGTGAAAAAACTCGAATTACATTTTTAGAAAATAATTTATTCCGTTTAGATATGGAACCAGATGGAAAGGATGAAGACTTTAAAGAGTACGCTACTCCTAATAATCCTGAACATACAGGCCGTATCGTTCAACAAAATGATGCTTCAAGTGAATATTCGAAACCGACTCCAACAATTAAGAATGAAGCTGGTGTATACACGATTTCCGTTCAAGATGGTGTATCATTAGAGGTTTCTAAAGAAGATTCTACAATGACATTAAAACGTGCTGATGGAAGCATTGTTTGGCAAGAAGCAAAACCAGTGCAATATAAAAAAGGAAGCACAGTACAAACTTTTGTGAAAAATGCCGGAGAAAACTTCTTTGGTGGTGGTACTCAAAATGGTCGTTTTATTCACACAGGCGAATCAATTAATATCAAAAATGAAAACAACTGGGTAAGTGGTGGTGTTGCCAGTCCAAATCCATTCTATTGGTCAACAAATGGATATGGTGTTGTTCGTAATACATTTAAACAAGGTGTTTATGATTTTGGTAAAACAAACAACAATGAAGTAGAGGCAACTCATTCTGAAAAACGTTTAGATGCTTATTATTTTGTAGGGGATACACCAGTAAGTGTTTTACAAGGATATTTTAAATTAACAGGAAATCCAGCTTTGTTCCCTGAAGAAGCCTTCTATTTAGGTCACTTAAACTGTTATAACCGTGATGAATGGATCGAAGGTGGAAATACACCATTAGAAACTGTGAATGATAAAGTGAAATATACAGAAAAAAATAATGGTGGACAAATTAAACAAGGTGGCATTCTAGAATCATTAAACGGAACGAACGAAACAGATTATAAATTTTCAGCTCGTGCTGTAATCGATCAATACGAAAAATATGATATGCAGTTAGGTTGGTTCTTACCGAATGATGGATATGGTTGTGGATATGGCACAGACGATGCAAATTTAGATAACAACATTCAAAACCTAAAGAACTTTACAGACTATGCGAATTCGAAAGGTGTTGGTACAGGTCTATGGACACAATCTTCATTAACACCAGATCCAAATCAGCCAGTTCATTTACAACGTGATTTTGAAAAAGAAGTTTATAACGGTGGAATTCGTACATTAAAAACAGACGTTGCATGGGTTGGTGCTGGATATGATTTTGGTTTAAATGGAATTAATAAAGCTTATAACATTATTACCAAAGCAGAAACTAAGAATAGACCAACAATCGTTACGCTTGATGGTTGGGCAGGAACACAAAGATACGGTGGTATCTGGACAGGTGACCAGACAGGTGGAAACTGGGAATATATTCGTTTCCAAATCCCAACATATATTGGACAGAGTTTGAGTGGTAACCCTAACGTTTCAAGTGACGTTGATGGAATTTTCGGTGGTAGTTCATTGATCACAACACGTGATATCCAATGGAAAACATTTACAACAATGTTATTAGATATGGATGGTTGGGGAAGTTATCCTAAAAAACCATATGTATTTGGTGATGATACATCATCAATCAACCGTATGTATTTAAAACTTAGATCTCAATTGATGCCATACATTTATTCAACTGCATATACTTCTTCAAACTTAGGAGAAGGCAGTGAAAAAGGTAAACCACAAGTTCGTGCAATGTTCTTGGAATTCCCTGAAGATGCGAATACATATAGTAAGAATATGCAATACCAGTTCATGTTTGGTAAAGATTTCTTAGTTGCTCCAGTATATCAAAATACAGCTGCAGATAAAGATGGAAATGATATTCGAAATGGTATCTATTTGCCAGATTCAAATCAAGTTTGGATTGATTACTTTACTGGAAAACAATATCGTGGTGGAACTACATTAAATAATTTTGATGCTCCAGTATGGAAATTACCATTATTTGTAAAGAATGGAGCCATCATTCCTATGTTTGAAGCGCACAATAATGCAGCGACTAAAACGGAAACAAATAAAGGTGGAATTGATAAAACAAAACGTTTAGTTGAATTCTACCCAGATAAAGAATCAGAATATACTCAATATGAAGATGAAGGAAACACAGTTGATAACTCAAATCTTGAAGAAGTAAATTATGGTTCAAATGTGACAACTCATTTCACAAGTTCTGTAAAAGATGGTAAAGCCGTATTAAAAGCAGAAGCAAGTCAAGGTAGCTACAATGGATATGATGCAAATAAAGAAACTACATTTATTGTAAATGTAAGTAAGAAACCAACAGCGTTAACTGGAAAAGTTGGAAATGCGAATGTTGAGTTAAAAGAAGTTAAATCTCAAGAAGAATTTGATAAAGCCACAGGCAATGTATACTTCTACAATAAGGCGCCTAACTTGAATAAATTTGCGACAGAAGGTTCTGAATTTGAAAAGACTGAAATCAAAACAACTCCAAAATTATATGTGAAATTCGAAAAGACAGATGTAAGTACAAATGGCATCGAATTAACAGTGGATGGATTTGTCAATGATGGCAACTTGGATAAGGATGAATTAAATGAAAACTTACAAGCTCCTGCCAACTTTAAAGCGGACGAAGAAAACATTACTCCTACAACAATTCCTTTAAAATGGGATGTAGTTAGTGATGCGACTGAATATGAAGTAGAAACAGATGGAATGATTCAATCTGGAATTACAGAAACAAGCTATACGCATACAGATCTTGAATATCACTCTAAACATACATATCGTGTGCGTTCAAGAAATAAAGATGGATATTCAAAATGGAGTGATCCAATCGAAGTGGAATCGGCACTAGATCCATATCGTAATGTGCCAAAAGATATTAAAGTATCTTGGGATTATGGTGATGCATGGGGTAAATTGAGTAACATTTTAGACTTTGATTATGGTACATTCTTCCACTCAACAAATTCAGTGACAGAAGATCAAGGATTGATCTATGATTTGAAGAAAGTTTACGATTTAGAGCGTATTGACTATACTCCTCGTAATGACAATAAGGGAAATGGTACTGTACAGAGAATGGATGTTTATACATCTATTGATGGTGTAAACTGGACATTATCATATGATTCAAGTAAACAAAAATCAGATTGGACATACTCTAAAGATATGTCAAATTTAGATACTAAGACTATCGATATGACAGGAACATCAGCTCGTTATATCAAATATGTTGTTAAGAAGTCAAAAGGTGGATTCTTCTCAGCTGCAGAACTTCAACCATATATCGTAGATGGAAGTGAAGGATACGTTATTGGAGATACTAACAATGATGGTGTTATCGATGAAAATGATGCTACACAAATTGAAAACTATGTAGGTCTAGAAGATGGCGATCCAACTTGGGATCAGGTAAAACGTTCAGATTACAATAAGAACGGTTACTATGATGCACAAGATATCACTCAAACAATGGTTCATTTAGATGGTGGAGTAAAAACACCTTCAAAAGATCCAAAAGGTTCTTTGATTACATCATTAGATAAGACTGATTATGCTGCAGGTGAAACAGTTACATTAACTATTTCAGGTGTAGATATGAAGAATGTTTACTCTATTGGTGGAAAAATTGGTTATAACTCAGATGATTTAACTTTCAAAGGTACATCAGCTACTTTAGCTACGGCTAATATGAGAGAATATAAATTTGATCGTATAGCTTATAAGAAATCTGAAAACAATGCTGCAGTTAATAGAAATGTAAACTTCACATATACAAATAGTGGAAGTAAAAAATCTATTTCAGGTACAAAAGATGTTGTAACAGTAACATTTACTGCAAAACGCGATATTTCTTTAACACCAGACTATTTCAATGCTTCTGAATACATGTTTGTAAGTAACAACTTGAATGCAATTAATCCAACTGTTGCTAGTGAAGATATTAAAACTCCAGATGTTACAGTTTCACAAATCAAAGTACAGAGTGTACAAGGTCAAGATGAAAGTGTATTACAATCTGGAATGGGTGTAGATAAGTTGATTGATGGTAAATGGGGTGCAGATGCAAACCGTTTCGAATTCAAATGGGGAAATAATGGAGATGAAGTTTCTGCAAGAGTTCCTTATTGGGTATTATTCAACTTTGATGGACAAAAAACAATCACAGACATGACTATTCGTGTTCGTGTAGATGGCACAAATATTAATACAGGCGCATTAAAAGACTTTGAATTGTATGCAGTTAATGGTGAAGAAGAAACAAAACTTGGAGACTACTCTATTACAGCCGTAGATTCTAAACAAGGTTTCAATATTCATTTTGATGCACCAGTACAAGCAGAAAAAATTAAATTAAATGCATTGAATAGTCAAGGTGAACTTAACTACAAATTAAATATTGATGAGGTAGAATTCTATCAAAATAAAGCGACTTATGCAGAAGATATTGTATTTGATGAAAACAATGCTTCTACAATAGGTGTAGGTCAATTAAAAGCATTTAAAGCTACAGTACTTCCAGAAAATGTAACAAATGGATTGTATTCTGTTGAAAGTGATAAACCAGAAGTTGTTTCAGTTATTCGTACAGTCGATGGTGATCACTACAACTATACTTTACATGCGAAAAAACAAGGAAAAGCTGTATTGACAATTACTTCAAATAGTACAAATAAAGAAGGCAAAAAGATTACGAAGACATTCGAAATCAATGTAGTAGCTGGTCAAGTTATTGTGGATGACTTGAAAGCACAATTAGATAAAGCGAATGAAGCTTTAGAAAATAAACACCTATATACAGCAGCTTCTTTAGATACTTTAAAAGCAGCAGTAGAAGATGCAAATGCCGTATTAAATGATAAAGATGCAACACAAACAGAAGTGAATGCACAAACAATCAACTTGTTCAAAGTAATCCAAGCTTTAGAATATAAGGGTTCTAATGAAGGACAACCAGATTGTGAAGCAGAAATCACAATTGATCCTGAAAAAGTAACAGCTACTTCTGAAGCACAAGAAGATCCTGTTAAACAAGCATTCGATGGTGATGCAAATACAATTTGGCACTCAAATTACAATGGACAACACACACTTCCACAAGGTGTAACAATGGATTTAGGTGCAGAGTATGATGTTCAACAATTGAATTATCTTCCTCGTCCAGGTAGTGGCAATGGTGATATCACAAAATATATGGTTGAAACAAGCTTAGACGGAGAAAAATTCAAGACGGTTGTAGTTGGAACATTTGAACACGATGGAAGTATGTTAGTGGATAAAGGTGAATTCAAGAAAGTTAAATTTGATACAACCAAAGCTCGTTATGTTCGTTTTACAGCATTAGAGTCTTTAGGAGATCAAGTAAATACTTATGCTTCAGCTGCTGAAATTAAATTGTTTGGAACATTGCATAAAGAAGCAATTCCTGCAACAAGTATTACATTAGATAAAACTGAAGTAACATTAAACGTTAATGAAACAGCTCAAGTGAAGGCAACTCTTTCTCCGACTGAAACAACAGATGTTGTCACTTGGTCAAGTGAAGATGAGTCTATTGCGAAAGTAGATGCAACTGGAAAGATTACAGCTGTTGCGAATGGAACAGTAAATATCATTGCGAAAGCAAATGATAATGTACAAGCTACAGTTACAGTTACGGTAAATGCTCCAGGTCAAGCTCAACTACAAAAATTGATCGATGAAGCAAACGAAGTGAAATATGAAAATGCAGTTCTTCAAGATGCGTTGACAAAAGCTATCGCAAAGGCAACAGAAGCGTTAAATGGTGACGAAGAAGCCTTGAAAATGGCTTACTATGAGCTTGCTGCTGAAATGTCAGAATTAGAACTTATTCAAAATAATCTTGATGAATTGAATGGATTTGTTCAAATGGATGATTCTTTATATGTAAAAGATGAAGCATTTACACTTTTCAAAAACAAGGTCGAAATTGCGAAGAATTTAATGGCGGACCCAATCAATCAAAAAGAATTATTGAAACCTCAAATCAAAGACTTAAATGATACTTATAAGTTATTAACTAAGTTGAATAGAGAAAAATTGAGTGCTGCAATTGAATTGGCAGAACGAGTAAGAACTGAAGATTGTGTAGATAATGATGAGTTGAATGCATTTAAAGCTGCTTTAGAAGCTGCAAAAGCTGCTGATCCAGCAAATAATGAAGAAATCGATACTCTAGTAAATGCATTATTAGACGCACAGGCAAATCTAAAATACAAGCAAAATGGTTTAACTACACAAGACCAAAAAGATTCTATCCAATACGCATTGGATATCTTAAAAGGATTGAAGTTAGAAGATTACAGTAAAGAAGATCAAGAAACTATCAAAGCTGCAATCGCAAAAGGTGAAGAAGCATTGGCTAATCCAGAATTGGATCGTGATGACGCTAACAAAGTAATCAAACAACTTGTTAAAGCATTGGCTGTAAAACCTAAGAAAGATATTGATGTACCAACTACTCCAGATAAACCTGGAACAGGTAGTGGATCAGAAACTAAGCCAGGAACAGGCAGTGGAACAACTACAAAACCAGGAACAGGTAGTGGAACAACAACTACTAAACCTGGCTCAGGTTCTACAACAATTGTAAATCCTAGCAAAGGGCAATCTGGCGCAAATACAGGTGTTGAAAATAAAGCTGGTTTATTTGGATCATTAGGTGTTGGAGCTGTTTCTCTTGCAGGTATCGCAACGATTCTTTATCGCAAACGCGAAAATGGAAAAGGCTTAAAAAAAGTAAAAGTAAGAAGTAAGAAGTAATCAGTAATATATTCTCCTGTTTTGGGAGAATATATTCTTTAAAGTAAGGTGTTGTATATGAAGTGTATTAAAAAAATAATTGTTTTACTTATGGCTTTTGTGATGGTTACAGGATGTCAAACAAATCCAGAATCATCAAAACCAGGAACAATCAAAGAAATTAACATTGATAAGATGGTGGAAAAATTTGATAACGAGGATACATTTGTAGTGATGATTACACAAACAGATTGTGGTTATTGTAAAGATTTTCATGAATTATTGGATAACTGGCTACCTACCCATAACCTAACTATCTATGAAGTTAACTTAGATCATGAAGAGAATGCGACTCCTAATGATAATTTGGCAAGAATACGTCCTTATTTCTCAAATTTTAAATATACACCTTCCGTATATTATGTAAAAGGAGGTGAATTTGTTTCTGATTTAAATCCTCAAGTACAAACAATTACTGAATCTATGCTGAATCAATGGATTAGACAAAACAACATTTTATAACATCAAAGGCATAGCAACGGCTATGCCTTTTTGGAGGTATTAAGTGATTAAAAAATATAAAAGATTATTATGTGTGTTTTTAGCACTCATTATGATGTGTATGACACCTTATCGTGTATATGCCGAATCAGAGAACACAGTGGATGTCTATCCATATATTGAAAAGGCGGTCAATAAACTCGATAAACTTGATTCTTTTAAATACACAGTAGCCAATGTATATGGAGATGGTGAAGAGTTGCGTTGTACAATTTACAATGGTGAAACTGCTAATCAATATATAGAAGTGATTAATAATTATCCTGTGGATGATGGTAGTGGAGAGACTTGTTTTAAATATATAAAGCATGACAGTAACAAGTGGGCTTATGTGATTAGTGAAGAAAACTTTAAAAAGAATTTGGATTCAATTCCATTTGAAAATTGGACAACAACACATCAGGACGAATATGGAAACGCAGTGGACATTCCGAGTTTAGGCAAATCTGGTTATCGTGCGATGATACTATATCAGTTGGTTGATGAAGAAAAATATTTTGCGAATTTAACAAATGAGTATGTAAAAGAACATAAGGATGAAATAGGCGAGGTTGATGCTTGGACAAAAAGTTTTAATAAAGAAGCTAAAAAGTTTCGAAAAGCTTGTAAAAAGGGTGTCATTACAAAAACAAAAAAGGGAAAATTATATACCGTATTGATGAAGTCAGGAAATCAAACAGTTAATTTTTCGTTTAATGTAGACAAAAAGGGAAGATTGACTTCTTATGCAGTGAATAATGTTGTAAATTATGAATTCTATAGTTTTAAATAGATTTACACAAAAAATGTCAAAAAGCACAAAAGGTTCATTAAAAAATGCAAATACGATAATATCCATATAGTTTAAAATATAGAGGTGAAAGCGCTTACGATAGAGAAATTGCTTTTTGTTGGAAGGAGGTTAAATGACTATTATTCAAGGTAATTTTTTGATTTTATAAAGGAGAGAAATAGAGAATGAAAAAAATATTAAGTTTAGCAGTTTGTACTGCATTAGTTGCGAACATAGCTCCACTTCATATTAAAGCAAATGAATCCGGTGGAGATGTTCAGGTTTCTGAAAATGGTAACAGAATTACTATTGGGAATGGGTATATTAAACGTGTTTTTGAAAATAATAATGGAAAATGGAAGACAGTTTCTATTGACAACAAAAGAATTGATGAGCAATTTAAACCGGCGGAGGGGTCAGAAGATTTTGTCATTAATTTAGTGAATGGTAAAAAGACTGAAGAACAAAAACCTGTGGTTACACCTCCAACTCAAGCTTTAGATCGTACGACATGGCAAGCGACTCTAAAAAATAAAGATGGAGTTGAATTTAGTCATCCAGAATATTTGTTTGATGGTGATAAAAACACATATGTAGATGAGTATCAAAAAGCTGGTTTTCCAATTTCTTTAGAAATTGATTTAGGATCTAAACAAGAAGTATCTTCTTTCTCGTTCTTGAAAAGACCTGGATTTGGTGATCAAGCTTATGGTTTTAATGGAACGCTAGGAAAATATAAAGTATATATCAGTGATGATCAAACCAATTGGAATGAAGTAGCAAACGGAGAATTTACAAAAGAAGACTATAATTTACATCAAGAAGGGAATCTTTATAATGTTGGTGATGTAGTTTATGCAAATTTAAACGCGACATACAAAACTCAATATGTAAAACTTGAAGCTTTAAGTGATGCACTTGGATCTACAGAAGAGTTTACGGGTGCAGAATTTAATCTATATAGCGATAAAACAAGTGCAGGTATTCCACAAAAAGAAGTTTCTTTAGCAGGTTCAAATGTTACTTTTAAAGGTAAGTCTACCGATAAGCTTACGGATGGAAATTTAAATTTTGCGGTGAGTGGAAATGTAAATGATGAAATCGTATTTGACCTTGGTTCAGTGCAAACAATCGGTTCATTTGCTTATCAGAAACGTCCAGGTTTTCATGATGCAAATTATGGATTAAATGGAACAATGGGAAAATATGAACTTTATGTAAGCGATAATGGTACAGATTGGACTCCAGCTGGAAAAGGTGAATTTGTAAGAGATGATTACAACTTACATTCAGTTGTATTAAGTGAAAATACACAAACGAGTGACGGAAAATATAATGTCGGAGATACTTTACACAATGTAGGTGATTTGGTATATGGTAATTTTAATTCTGTATATACAACTCGATTTGTAAAAATCGTACCGAAATCGGATTGCATGGGCGGCACAAACGAGTTTCGGGCAACAGAAATTAAATTGTATTCAGATCAAAAATTTGAATCTAAGAAAGATGATACGGATACAGACATTCGTTCGAGTGAATTGACCGTATCTGAAAATGGTATTACGACAAAAAATAATGAAGTTCGTGTTTCATTTGACACATATGAAAAAGATGGTGTTAATTGGGATATCGATATGGTTACTGTAATGGAAAATGATAAACATTATATGAATTCTTATCTTGAAATTACAGTAGATAAACCTGAAGAAGCTAAAATCGATTATATCGACTTTGATAATTTCGTAATTCCTGAAGGAACAAGTGGTGTTTGGAGTATTCCTGAAGAAAACAAAATTTCTTCTATGTGGATTGGCAAACATGAATTAATGTTAGGACAACCAATCTATGCGGATGGATTGTTCTTCGGTTCTGAATTCCCTGCACAGGATACAGATGTTAATGAAGATAACGCAATGCAGATTCGTTACTATTCTGGAAAATCAATTGCGAAAATGGCAAGTGATGGACAGAATGTTACAAACGATGGAAAAACATATCGTACATGGAACAATGTTGTTGGTGCAGCACAAGGAACGCCTACTGATGTAGTTCAAACGGATTTCTTTAACTATATTGAAGATATCGCGACACCATCAGACTTTAGAAAACAATACAACTCTTGGTATGACAACATGATGAATATCAATGATGAAAGTATTGAAAAATCATTCCTTGGTGCAGAAAAAGGATTGGCTGAAAATGGCGTTGAACCTCTTGATAGCTATGTAGTAGATGATGGATGGAACAACTATAACAATGATGTTGGAGGGGTAAATGCTCCTGGAGAATCTGGTACTACACAAAACCAAACAGGATTCTGGGAATTCAATAGTAAGTTCCCGAATGAATTATATACATCAACAGAATTAACAGATAAATTCCAATCTTCATTTGGTGTTTGGGTAGGACCTCAAGGTGGATATAACTTCTTTGGTGGTTTTGCGAAATACTTAGAAGCTATGGGAACGGCAGAAATGCAAAGTAACAGTGCGTTAGGAAATGTAATTTGTACAGGTTCAAGAACGTATTTGAAGAACTTCGAAGATCGTTTCATTGATTATCAAACAAGATTTAATATTGATTACTGGAAATGGGATGGCTTTGCATCAAGGCCTTGTAACAATCCAAATCACAATCACATGACAGGTGGCGACCATGACATGTATTACACAAGTGATATGTGGGAAGCATGGACAGATGTGATTGAACATGCTCGTGCAGCAAGAGCACAAGAAGGTAAAGGATTATGGATCAATGCGACATGTTATGTGAATTTGAGTCCATGGTTATTACAATGGGTAAACACAGTTTGGGTACAAGACTCTGGTGATACTGGAGAAGCTGGTGCTTCAGGTGAAAGACATCAACGTAAGATTTATTACCGAGACAATGTTTATTACAATTTATATAAGAAAAATCAAATTCAGTTCCCACTAAAGAATATTTATAACCACGATCCAATTTATGGTGTATCGGATGCAAGTAAAGCAACAACAGAAGTGTTCCGTGAGTATTTATTAGATAATGCGATGCGTGGAACGGCATTCTGGGAATTGTATTATTCACCAAGCTTGTTTGATGAAGAAAAATGGGAAGTAACAGCAGATGTATTGGATTTTGCAGAAACAAACCACAATGTGTTGAAGAATGCAAAATTATTTGTACAAGAAGGTAAAAACCCATCTAACGGTGTTTATGGATATTCTGCATGGAATAACAAAAAGGGATTTGTATCTTTTGTAAACCCAACTGCAACTAAACAAACATATGAATTGACATTAGATAATATTGTGGGTGTTCCAACTTCAATGAAGGGATTGAAAGAATATTCAATTTATCCTTACGCAGCTGGAACTACAGGAAAAACAGTTTCTTATGGGGATACATTAAAAGTAACGCTTGAACCAAATTCTTCTGTGATTTATCAATATGGAAATACAGATAGTAAAGCACCAGAATTTGTATCTGCTAAGATTACAAAGAAAGATACTGTAGAAGTTCGTTTCAACGAAAGAGTATCTGATGATATCAAGTTTAAGGTAAATGGAAAATCAGCAGAAGCTGTATTACAAGATGATTATCGTACATTTGAAGTTAAGGCAAGTGACTTAAGTGATGCTGCTAACTTAAGTATTAGTGGTATCAAAGATGTTTATGGTAATGAGGCATCTGCAGTTGAAGTAGAGGCTAGAACAGCAAAAGAAATTGCGAAAGTAGCTTCAAAAGAAGATGTAAAAGGTGATGTCTCTGAAAGTAAATCAGATAGTAAAACACTTCTAAACTTAAAGAACAAAGCTTATACAATTACTGAAAATGGAATCAAAGGCGATGATGATTTCAGTGTATCAATGACTGTTGACACTAAATCAAGCAATACTGTTTTATTAAAACAAGATGATGATTTCCAATTATCTATTGATGCAGATGGATATGTAGTATTCAATGTTAAGGGACAACAGGTAACTAGTAAAGAAAATGTCACTACAGTAGTGGAACATGCGAGTGGTAAATTCAATACTAACGAATACAAAGAGTCAGTAACACAAACTACAACAATTGGTAAAGTGAATGATGGTAAATTGCATGTGGTACACGCAGTTCGTGAACCAAATGGAATGTTGAAACTATATGTAGATGGAAGATTAGCAACATCAGCATATGACAAGAAAAAACATGGCGCCGATTTAAGTGGTGCTCCTGTTGTTCTTGGAAGTACAAAATTCACAGGATTTGTGGGTGATGTTGTTGTTAGAAATAGTGCATTATATTATGATGATGCACAAAAAGCAGCGGACCACCTAGGAATTAATGCAACAAGTAAAAAACTTTCTAAGAAAGGTTGGGATGCTGAAGCATGTTCACAACAAACAGATGAAGTAGGAACTGGTGGCGATGGATCTGCAAAAGATGTTCTTGATAACAAGTTAAATACATATTGGCATTCTAACTATAGTGGACAAGATCATTGTGGTGGAACTCATACATTAACAGTTAGTTTCGGAAAAGAAATCACATTTGATAGCCTAGAATATGTTGCTAGACAAGGTGCAGGTAATGGTACTTGGACAAGCGCAACCGTATATGGAATTGATAAGTCTGGTAATGAAACGAAGATTGCAGAAGTTTCGGATATGAAGCTTACAAACAATAAATATGAATTTGCATTTGATCAATCACAAACATTTAAAGCTGTACGCTTTGAAGTACAAGGAAGTGGTGGATTTGCGAGTGCTGCAGAAATCAATGCGACTGTAAAAGTTCAGCAACAAGATACAGAAAAAGTATTAGATTTACAAAATAAGGCACAAGAATTATTGAATAGTGTAAATTCAGAAGATTACACAAAAGATTCTTATAAGAAATTCGTTAAAGCAGTAGATGCTATCATGGATATGAGTGCATTCACTTCTGAAGAAGAAGTGGCAGCATTAGATGCAAAATTAAGGGATGCATATAACAATTTAAAAGCCGAAAGTCCATCAACAGTAAATAAAGATGCGCTTACTCAAGCTTTACAAAAATATGCTGAATACAAAGAAGCAGAATATACAGCAGAAAGCTGGAAGGCATTTGCCCAAGCTTATGCTGGTGCTAGAGAAGTGAATGATAATGCAAATGCTACACAAGAAGCAGTAGATGCAGCAGTAGAGAAATTGAATGTAGCAGCTAAAAAGCTTGTAAAAGCAGAAAAACCAGTTGATCCAGAAAAACCTGGCAAACCAGAAAATCCTGACAAGCCAAACAAACCAGAAACTGCAGAAAAACCAAGTAAACCGGAAAAACCGGCTAAACCTGGAAAAGTAACGACTGGATTGCAAACAAATACCGGAATCTTAATGGTAGCAGGAACACTTGCAATAGCTGGATTTGGTGTATTAGTCGCTTTAGCAAGAAGAAAAAGATATTAAAATATCCTAAAAAAATTAAAGCACAATAGATTTGGGTTGAATTTGCTCTTTAAGGGTTTAAAAAGCGGTATATACTCCAAAATAGTTTATAGCTGATATCGGGCTCGGACAATATTGTTCGGGTCCTTTTTTGCGATTGGAAAGATTCAGTAAAAAATGACATTTGTCATCTAAAAGTAGTGACATATGGAAATTGAAAAGGTTTTCATACGGGTTATAATGGATGTGTATTCTATGTGATGCTCATGTTCAAAAGTCGCATAAATGTGTGAAATTATGTGTAATAACACTTGAAAACGCTGACATATTTATTATAAAATATGAGTAAATAAGAAACGCGGAGGGAAAAATAATGAAATATGTAGTTATGGTAAGCCATGGCGAATTTGCACCAGGATTACACAGTGCCGTTAAAATGATGACGGGAGATCGTGAAGATGTATTGTCTACAAGCTTAAAGGATGGAATGAGCGCAGACGAATTTGCATCTAACTTTGCTGAATTGGTTAAAGATTTCAAAGCAGATGACCAAGTCATTTTATTAGCTGATATTTTGAGTGGATCTCCATTCACAAATGCATTGAATGTATTGGATCAAAAAGGATTGCTTCAAAATACTTTAGTAATTGCTGGTATGAATATGCCTCTTGCAATCACTGCTGTATTAATGAAAGATAACTTTGATAATGTACAAGATTTAAAAGATACATTGTTAAGCGAAGGTCGTACAGGATTAACTGATTTTACAGTTGCTTCTGATGATGACGACGAAGATCTATAGGATTTGGCTATAACGCATATAGCGAAGGCATAAACAGAATAAAGGAGGACATATAATGATTAGTTTTATTCGTGTTGATGATCGTATTATCCACGGTCAGATTGTTACAAGATGGTCTAAAGAATACCCTTGTGATGGAATTATCGCAGTTAACGACAAAGCTGCAACTACACCTGTATTGACACAGTCATTCAAGGCTAGTACAGACAAGAAAGTATTTGTTTGGACAAAGGAACACTGGAGAGAAAAAGCAGAAACAGTTAAGAATTCTAATAAAAAATATTTCTTAATTACTAAAAACCCAGTGGATATGAAAGAATTGTTAGTAGACGATGGATTCGTACCTAACGATGTTAAAACAGTAGTTATCGGACCATGTAATGATCGTCCAGGAGCTACAAAATTAGGTCAAAACCAGTCAATTACTCAAGAAGAAGCTGAAGCATGTGAAGCTTTGACAAACGCTGGTTACACAGTATTGTTTGCGTTATTAAAAGAAACTGCAATCGGTACTTGGGACAAATTTAGATCTAAATTTGGTTACTAATAGTGGGAATAGTAAACAGATTGAGATAAATAAAAGAAAAAGGAGAGATTTATAATGAGTTGGTTACAAGCAATTTTAATCGGACTTATGAGTTGTACAGCAGCAAGTACTATCGCTTGTTTAGGTACAACAGTAGGTAACTACACGTTGAACCGTCCTTTGGTTGCATCATTATTCGTAGGTTTGATCCTAGGTGATGTATCTGGATGTATTCAAATTGGTATTCCAATGCAGGTAATGTGGATCGCATTGGTTACACCTGGTGGAACAGTCGCATCTGACTTACGTGCCGTAAGTTACATTGGTATTCCATTGGCTTATGTTGGAGCAAAAGCTGCTGGTATGGATTTTGGAGGAACTGATGCTCGTGGTTTAGCATCTAGTATCTCAGCCATGACTGGTGTAATCGGTATTACTTTATTCTATGGAACAGCTATGATGAACCTTATTTGGCAGCACTGGGGCTGGGCTCAGTTGGATAAAGGAAACTTAGATTGTTTAGGAAAAGTTGATGTTGTTCTCCCACTAATTTCACACTTTGTATTATCATTCTTGCCAGTTACTTTACTTTGCTACTATGGATCTGGAGCCGTAGCTGAATTGTTCCAGAGTTTGAATGTTAATGTATGGTATGTAAAAGCCATCTTATCAGTAGGATCAGTACTTCCTGCAGTAGGTATTGGTATCTTGTTAAAATCAGTAGTATCTAAGACTTCTGACTTGGTTTACTTCATGTTCGGTTTCGCTTTAGCTGCTTCTATGGGATTAACATTAATTGCTGCTACAGTTGTTGGTGGTGTATTCGCATTGATTAACTACCAAATGACAATGATGAAAGCTACAGGTGCTGTTGGTGGTGCATCTGCAGACTATGATGACGAGGAGGACATTTAATTATGAAAAAGATTTCTAAGAAAACATTAAATAGTTCTTTCTGGCGTTGGTGGTATGGAAACTTAACATGTTTCTCACACGAACACATGCAGACATTTGGTTACATGTGGTCAATGCTTCCAATTATTAAGGAATTATATCCTACTCGCGAAGAACAATCAGAAAAAATGACTACTTACTACCCATTCTTCAATACTGAACCTCAGATTGGATCTATCGTAGTTGGTATCACAGCTGGTTTGGAAGAAGCTCGTGCAAACGGAGCTGAAGGAATCGATGATGAAATGATCAACGGTATCCGTGCAGGTCTAATGGGACCTTTGGCAGGTATTGGTGACTCATTGATCGTTGGTACTTACATTCCTATCTTATTAGGTATCGCATTAGGTTTCGCAGAAGGTGGATCACCTTTAGGACCTTTATTCTATATCATCGTATGGAACGCAACTTCAATTTGGTTCCAAAAATTCGTATACTTCAAAGGTTATGAATTAGGTGGTAGTGCTGTTGAATTGTTAGTTGGACAAAAAGCAACTGCGTTCCGTGAATCAGTATTGGTTATGGGACAAGTTATCGTTGGTGCGATGGCAGCTTCTTGGGTATCAATTTCAACTAACTATGTAATTGCACAATCTTATGATGCAGAAACTGGTAAATTATCAGACGTAACATTAGGATCTAAATTAGATGGAGCTTTCCCTAAGATCTTAACAATGTTATTCGTATTGTTTGCTTGGTGGTTGATGGCTAAGAAAAACATTACTCCAATTAAAGTATTGTTATTGTTCGTAGTTATCGGATTCGTAGGATCTGTTGTAGGATTCTTAGGATAATCACTTAAGACAATTAAAGGCGGGCTTAACTTGTAGAGCCTGTCTTTTTTTCTTATAATAAGTATATGTATATTTGAAAAGGAGCGTTTATTATGAGTTTGAGCCGCAAAGAAAGAGATCAGCTTGCAGAAGTCATCCAAAGAGAAAATGAAATGGTATTAAAAGTGGGAAGAATGGTCAGAAATGCCTTTATTCTAACTTTGGCATTTGCTGCCGTAACATACTGGGGATGGTCAGGGATGACAGATCCAATGTTTCCTAATATTCCTATGAGCGTACGTAATGTAGCTAAATGGATTGCTTTGATTGGTTTGATTTTATCGGGTTTATTTACTGTTTTAGGATTCATTTCTCATAGAAATGGGAAGAAAAGTGTATTAAAGAAGATTGATTTGTACGAAGAAAAATAAAATTTGTATATTTTGATTAAATTTATTATGGTATTAACTAAAAATAACAATAATTGTGTCATATGTTAACATAATTTCACATAATATAACTACATCTATCACTTTATTGTTTAGTAATATACTATTGAGCCAAAGATAGTGGCTCACTTCATAATCAAATTCCCTTTCTTAAAACTTTCTTGAGAAGCCCCGCTAAAGGGGCTTTTCATTTGCCTTTTTGAAAGTTGGACATACAAATAGTAGATGAGATATAATAATGAGGATGAAAGAAGTGTAATTTTTATGGAAGATAAAATACGAATTATAATGTATTCAAGTGCAGATAAAGTAGATGGCCAAGGTGTAGGCAGTGCCTATGAAGAACAGGTCAATCTCATTAAAGAAGGAGCAAGTGATATTTTTGAAGTGGGTATCAACAATTGGATAAAAACACCGGATATTCAGCATTTCCATACAGTGGATCCTACTTTCTATGTAAAGATGCAAAATCATAAGGCCGCTAATATAGCCTATTGTCATTTTTTACCAGATACTTTAGAAGGTAGTTTAAAGATTCCGGCACCATTATTGAATGTATTCCGTTCTTATTTGATTCAATTTTATAAGAGTGCAGATCGCTTGGTTGTTGTAAATCCAAGCTTTATTGATGCATTAGTAGAATATGGTATTGATCGAGAAAAAATTTATTATATTCCTAACTATGTATCTAAGGAAAAATTCTATCGCAAATCCGATGATGAGTGTGCTGCCATTCGAAAAAAGTATGGTGTAGGTAAAGATGCTTTTGTGGTATTGGGTGCAGGTCAGGTACAAACGCGTAAGGGTGTGCTTGATTTTGTGAATGTTGCCAAAGAAATGCCAGATGTACAATTTGTATGGGCTGGAGGCTTTTCGTTTGGTCGCATTACAGATGGGTATGAAGAATTAAAGAAGTTACAGGAAAATCCACCGGAAAATTGTAAATTCTTAGGCATTGTACCAAGAGAAGAAATGGTGGATCTATATAATATGGCGGATGTGCTTTTTGTGCCAAGCTATAATGAATTGTTCCCAATGACTATTTTAGAAGCGGTGAATTTACATGTTCCATTGGTGCTTCGTGATTTGGATTTATATAAAGATATTTTATTTGATCGTTATATGCATGCGAATGATAATGATGGTTTTAAAAATTGTCTGTTAAAGTTGAAAAATGATTCAGATGTATACGCGAAGTATCAAAATGAAAGTCGTTTATTGAGTGAATTCTATTCGAAAGAACACGTATTGAATATGTGGAGAGAATTTTATTTGAGTGCATATAAGGATAAACAAGAGGAATTATTAAATAAGAAAAAATAGGGGTTTTTATGAAAAAACAGAAGTACGCACTAAATCTGTTGCTTATTCTTGCTTTAACGGGATTTGCCCTATGGTTTGCTCTAAAGGATAATTATCAACAAGTTGTAAAGTGCATTTCACAAATGAATCTGTTAAGCCTTGTCATTGTATTATTATGGGGAGTTCTTTTTACTGCGGTATGGGGATTTGTATATTATGTATTAGGAAGAAAATATACAGAGAATTATACACCTGGTAAAGGAATGCTTGTAGCTTTTATTGGTTCTTTCTTTTCAGGTATTACACCAAGTAGTACGGGTGGACAGTTTGTTCAGGCTTATATTATGAAAAAGCAAGGAATCAAAGTGAGTGATGGGGCAAGCTTGTTGTGGGCTGATTTTATTATTTATCAGACCACAATGATGGTTTATGTATCGATTCTGTTTCTTTTGCGTTTTGCATATTATAGTGCTCAATCTGCGTGGTTCAATATTATCTTGTTGGGATATATTGTCAATGCAGTTGTGGTTGTGGCGTTATATACGATTGCGTTATTTCCAAACTTATATATCAAGCTTTCGCGTATTTTAGTTCAGGTATTAACAAAGCTACATATATTAAAGAATCCAGAAAAAACGTTGGATTCTTGGACTTTACAAGTGACTAGTTTTACTCGTGAAATTAAGGTGCTCGCAAAAGATAAAAAAAGTATTTTTCTTTGTGTATGTATAAATGTTGTACGTTTATCACTCTATTATTCTTTACCTTTTGTGATTGCACTAGCCTTGCATATTCCACTTAAAATGAATGAATTTATTGATGTTATGGCCTTATCAAGTTTTGTGACAATGGCCAATAGCTTTATTCCAATTCCTGGAGCAAGTGGTGGTACGGAAGTTGTCTTTTCATTATTATTTAATAGCTTAATGAAAGATCTAACGGGTGCTGTACTTGTATTATGGCGTTTTTCTACGTATCACATAGTGCTGATTATTGGTGGAATATTATTTGTGTTTGTTAAGAATTATTATGAAAGAAAAGAAAGTAAAATCAATTTAGAAGGGATGTAGCGTATGCGAATTGGATTGTTTACAGATGCATATTTACCAGATATTAATGGGGTTGTTTCAAGTGTGGCAACCCTTAAACACGCTTTAGAAGAGTTAGGACACACTGTGTTTATTATCACAAATCATAAGGGAGTAAAAATTGCAGAAGATGAAGATGGACATATTCTTCGCTTGCCGGGTCTTGAAATAAAAAAATTTTATGGATATAAAATGTCAAGCCCAGTACAATTTACGGCAGATGCCTATATAGAAAAGATGGATCTAGATGTGATTCATATTCAAACTGAGGCGGGTGTGGGTATGTTTGGTCGTCAAATGGCTAAGGTATTACATATTCCAATTGTATATACGTATCATACAATGTATGAGGATTATACGCATTATTTTAATCCGCTTGAATTTGATTCTGTAGAAAAATTAGGCAAAAGTTTTATTCGTGCATTTTCACGTGTCCTGGCCAATGGCTCTCAAGCTGTTATTGCACCTAGTGAAAAAACGAAACAAGCATTGATTCAATATGGTGTGATGGCACCTATCTATATTGTTCCAACGGGTTTAGATTTATCGGAATATGATCGTAAAAATTTGGATGAAACAAGAGTTAAAAGGATTCGTGAGGAGTTAGGTTTTAGTCAAGAAGATCATATTGTTGTCTTTGTAGGACGTATTGCTAAGGAAAAGGCGATTGAAATTCCCATCGAAGCGATTTGTAAAAATAAGGATCCGCACTTACATTTGGTTATTGTAGGTGGAGGTACGGATATGGAGTATTATCAGGATCTCGCTAAGAAATATAATGTAGAGAATCGTGTGCATTTTACTGGCAAAATACCTAAGGAAGATATTGCATATTATTATGCAGCTTTTGATTGTTTTGTGTCAGCTAGTTTATCAGAAACACAGGGGATGACATATATTGAGGCTTTGGCTAGTGGCCTTTTAGTTTTTGGCCGTCGCGATGAAGTGTTGAAAGATTTGGTGGATGAAGGCAAATCTGGATATTATTTTGATGATGCCAATGAACTAAGTCAAAAGTGGGATGCTTTCTTTAGTAAATCCAAAGCGGAAAGAGATGCATTAAGAGAATACTGTGTATCAAAAACAGCTCCTTATACAGAGAGTATGTTTGCACATAAGGCTTTGAGTGTTTATAATCAGGCAATTGATGATTATAAGCGTGCATATCATGTGGAACGCATACGTATGGTGGATGATTTTGTGCGTTTAACTGTGATTCGAGATTGCGATAATGAACCAGTCAAAGTAATGATTCCTACAGAGGATTTCTTTGATTTAAAAATCACTAAGGATACAATGTTAGATGCCTATTTGGTTGACAATTATTTGGATATGCAGTTATTCTATAAAGCGTTTGAACTGATGAAGAAGCGTGTGCTTTCAAATGATTATACATCGTATCAGATGATACAGTATGGTAAGCAATATTTAAGTTTGGATGAAGATCAAGCTAAAGAGATTGTGAATGAATTTATGGAACGGCATTGGATCGATGATAAAGACTATGCATTTGATAAGGCACAAGCTTGGCATTCGTATGGACAGCCCAAAATGCAGATTTATTCAAAATTAAAAAAAGCAGGGGTTCAAGATGATATGATTGATGCAGCACTAGCTTGTCTTGATGAAGAAACAGAGCGTAGCAATGCAACTAAGTTAGCTCGTCGTTTAACGCATTCTATCAAGGAACAGTCGAGTCGTATGCAAAGACAGACTTTAGTCAATAAATTGGTTACGAAAGGATATTCGTTTGAGATTGCCAAACAAGTCTCAGAATCGATTGAATTGGATGAAAATGATGATGAGGCACTACAAAGAACGATTGCGAAAGCGAAGCGTTTATATGCAACGTTTGATCAGCCAAAGAGAAATCAAAAAATTCAAACGTATTGTGTTCGTAAAGGGTTTAATATATCGGCTATAAAAGAAGTTTTGGAAGGGGAAAATGAATGAGAATTAATGAGATTACACGGGAACAAAAAGTAAATGTTAAGTGTTTGATTTCAAAATGTGACAAGGGAAAAACCGTGAAGGATACGCCTTATTTGTCTTTGATTTTAGAGGATGCAACGGGTGTATTGGATGCAAAATTTTGGAATTTAACGAATGAGCAGATTGAACAATATAAAGCTGGACAAGTTGTAGAAGTGATTGGAGATTCTATCATTCATAGAAATGCAGTTCAGTTGCGTGTAAGAAAGATGACAGTCTTAGAAGATGAGGATATTTCTAATTATGTACGTCTTGCTCCTATGACTCGTACGGAAATGGAAGAGGAAGTAAAGATTTTGATGAATGAAATCACGAATACAAATTTGTATTGTGTGGTTGAAGAAGTGTTAGAAGAAACAAAAGATTTATTTTATACATATCCAGCAGCTACAAGAAACCACCATAATTTTGTGGGAGGACTTGCCTATCATTCTATTAGTATGGCGCGTGTTGCTTTAGACATTTGTAGACAATATCCATTTTTGGATAAAGGATTATTGATTGCGGGTATCTTGATGCATGATGTTGGAAAGATTGATGAGTTGAGTGGTCCGGTTCTTCCTGAATATACAAATGAGGGGAATTTGTTGGGGCACATTAGTATTATGAATAATCGTTTGGATCGTGTGGCTGAAAAGCTGGGTGTAAACGATAAAGAGTGTGTTTTATTGTTGAAGCATATGGTTTTGGCACATCATGGAAAGATGGAGTTTGGATCTCCTGTTCTTCCTATGATTCCAGAAGCAGAAGTATTGACTTTGTTAGATAATCTAGATGCTCGTATGTATATGATGAAGCAAAGTTTAGATACAACGCAGCCAGGTCATTTTGGACCTCGTGTTTTTGCGTTAGAAGGTCGTATGATTTATCATCGAAAAGGAGAAGATGAAGAATGAAAATAGGTTTTGTATCATTGGGATGTTGTAAAAACTTGGTGGATTCAGAACAAATCATGGGTATGATCAAAAGGGGTGGCCATGAGATTGTGGCTAATCCAAAAGATGCACAGGCTATTATTGTGAATACTTGTGGTTTTATTGAAAGTGCCAAAGAAGAAAGTATTAATACAATTTTTAAGATGGCGCAATATAAAGAGCGTAACTTAGAGAAGTTGATTGTGTGTGGTTGTTTAGCACAAAGATATACGGATACTTTAAGGGAAGAAATTCCTGAAATTGATGCAGTTATCCCGATTCGTGAATATGATACTTTGGCAAGTCAACTACAAAAAATTTTGGGTTCAGATACATTATTGGATAAGGCAGAACGAGTGATTTCGGGGAATCCTTGGCAGGCTTATGTAAAAATTAGTGATGGTTGTTCCAATCGTTGTGCCTATTGTGCGATTCCTTTGATTCGTGGAGATCAAAAGTCACGTACAATTGAGGATATTATGGAAGAAGTCAATCATTTGGCAAGTATTGGTGTTAAGGAATTAACATTGATTGCGCAAGATACGACAAAATATGGCTTGGACAATTATGGAGAATTGATGCTTCCTGAATTATTGAGACAAGTATCAAAGGTAGAAGGTTTACATTGGATTCGTGTTCTATATATGTATCCCGATGAAATTGTGGATGATGTATTGCAGGCTATGAGCGAAAGTGAAAAAATCGTTCCTTATTTCGATATTCCAATGCAGCATGCGAACAATCGTTTATTGAAATTAATGAATCGTAGAGGTCCAAAGGAGGATGTATTAAAGGTTGTGGATAAGATTCATACGATGTTTCCAAATGCGACTTTGCGTACAACTATGATTGTTGGTTTCCCTACAGAAACGGAAGAAGAATTTGAAGAACTTGTAGATTTTATCAAGGAAATCAAATGGGATCGTATGGGAGCTTTCACATATTCAAAGGAAGAAGATACACCTGCTTATGATATGGATGGTCAGATTGATGAAGAAGTCCAAAATGATCGTTTGGCTAGATTGATGGCTGTGCAGGAAGAAATTTCAAAAGAAAAGAATCAAGAAAAGATTGGTAAGGTCATAGAAGTTCTAGTTGAGGAAAAAGAAGGTTTGGTGGATCGTTATCGTGGAAGAAGTGCTGCAGATGCACCGGATGAAGTGGATGGTCAGGTCATCTTTACAAGTGAAGAACCTTTAGAGTTGGGTACTTTTGTGAAGGTAAAGATTACAGATGCCAAATCTTATGATGTTTACGGAACATGTGTAAACGAATAGTTGGATTGGATCCCATTGTATTTAAAGATTCTAGAATATTGATTTTGGGTTCAATGCCAAGTGTCATTAGTTTAAAAGAACAGATGTATTATGCGAATAAGACAAATAGGTTTTGGAAGATACTAGAAAGTCTGTATCAAGAAAATGATAAGATAGAATTATTAAAAATATCGCATATTGCACTTTGGGATATTTGTTATTCGTGTATAAGAAAGACGAGTGCGGATAGTGAAATCAAAGATATAGAGCCAAATGATATACAGGAATTGTTGAATAGATATAAGAATATTGAAAAGGTCATTTGTAATGGAAGGACAAGTCAGAATACAATGCAGAAATATTTTCCGAATATTCAAACGGTATATTGTCCTTCGACTTCAAGTGCCAATGCACAGTTTTCATTAGAACAATTGATTGAAATATATAAGAAGGAGATTTATGAATAAATTATATTGGGCAAAGGTTAAACCGGATGCGAAGGTTCCGCAAAAACGTTATGAAGATGCAGGGTATGATTTATACCCATGTTTTGAAGAGGATTACATGGTAATTGAGCCTCATGAAACAAAGTTAGTTCCATTAGGTGTTGCAAGTGCATTTGATCCAGAGTTTGTGATGATTCTAAAAGAGCGTGGTTCAACAGGAACAAAGGGGATTGCACAAAGAAGTGGCGTGATTGATTCGGGTTATCGTGGAGAATATATGGCTCCAGTTACAAATTTGAATACAAAGCGTGTAGTTATTAAAAAGCAAGCTGTAGAGTATAAGGAAGATGCGATTATTTATCCTTATGAAAAAGCAATTTGTCAGGGTGTATTATTGCGTATGCCTCAATTAGAAAGTGAAGAAATTACTTTTGAAAAACTTCAGTCTATGGAATCTGAAAGAATGGCTGGAAAACTTGGAAGTTCAGGAAAATAGTGAAATGGGTCTATTGTCATAATGGCAATAGATCTTTTTTTAGAAAAAAGATGATTTTTAAATTTTATAACCGGTCTATAACCATACAAAGCCTATACTAAAATCAGATAATGAAAGGGATTACAACCATATCAAAAAGGAGGGCTTTGTATGTTGAAAAACTTGAAGAGAGCGGCAGCAATTGTATTATCATTTGCGATGGCAATCCAGTTTGGACTAGCAAACTCTTACTATGTAAATGCAGAAGAAGAGCCTGTTGAACCACAACAGGAACAAACTACGACTGTAGAAAATAATAGTGAAGTACAAGAAGAGGATGCAAATGAGGTTGCAGTGCCAGAAACGAAATCTGTAGAGTTAAGCTATGTGGCTGAAGATGGAACAATTTTACAGGCAGCTACATATCGTGATTTTGATTTAAATTACGGCTTAAATACAGATAGTAGTGTTATGTTGAATTTTGATGGTTATACATTAAAGGATGTAATTGTCAATAATTCGCAAACAGTGAGTGCGGATCAGGCAAGTCTAAGTGTGACTTCAGATTTAGTTAGTGTTAAATTTGTCTATGTAAGTGTAAATACAAAAGAAGACAAACAAACAAGTGAAAATAATGAACAAACTAAAACTGAAGAAGCAAACGAAGACGATGCTGAGGCAGACCCGGAAGTCAAGGAGGAATTAGTTGAGTACCCGGCGTTTGATCAAAGTGAGATGGCTGGTGATGTAGTTGTTCATGCGACAGCAGCTGAGGGTGTTTTACCAAGAGATTCTAAGCTTGTTGTAAAACGTATCACAAGAAAGGCTATCTTAAATGCGGTTGAAGATGCTGTTTCTGAAAAGAATAAAGAAATGGATTCAGCAGTGGCTTTGGATATCACAATCCAAAATAAAGATGGTGTTGAAATTCAACCAAATGGTTCAGTAAATATTAGTTTTGAAAATGTATCTGTAAGTGGTGGTGAAATTAATGTTTACCACGTATCAGATGATGCGAGTGCAGTAACTGAGGTAGCTACAAATACTCAAAGCTTTGATGCAGATCACTTCTCAATTTATGTTATTACAAATGAAAATCAAGTCCCACTAACAACATTCGAGTTTGTTGCGAATGGTACAACAGTAAGTACACAGATTGTTAAGTCTGGGGATACATTAATTGCTCCTACAGCTCCAGATGCTATTGGGCAAGCATTTGTGGGTTGGGTTGATGAAGCTGGTAATCCATTTACTGGTTTTGGTAAACAAGCAGAGATTACTGAAACTACAAAACGTACAATTACAGCTAGATATGAAGCAGCATTATATGTATACTTCTTAAATCCAGATGGTACACAAATTATGCGTACAGAAAAAGTTGGAGATTATGAAGCACATGATTTTACAGCTATATCTTATGATGTTGACTCAACTCATAAATTAGTTGGTTGGGCAGCCGAAAAGAATGGTACTACAAATATTGCAGATAAAATTACAGTTCCAAAAGGAAGTACTTCTGTAAATGTATATGCCATTATTAAAGAAGGTTATTGGATTTCATTTGATTCAGATGGTGGATCTATTGTTGATTCTCAATTCGTATTAAATGGTGGCCAACTTGATCTAAATGAAAATACAAATCCTACAAAGCCAGGCTATACATTTGATGGATGGTACAATGGTCCAACTAAAGTAGAGAAGGGTACAACAGTGACTTCTCCAATGACGTTAAAGGCTCATTGGAGTGCAACGCAAGTTAGCTATACAGTCATTCACTGGTGGGAAAATGCCGATGATAATGAATATTCATTCCATGAATCTGAAACTAAGACAGGTCTTACTGGTTCAGAAGTAAACGCAAAGGCAAAATCTTATGAAGGATTTACAGCACAACCAGTAACTAAAAAGACAATTAAGGGTGATGGATCAACAATCGTTAGTGTTTACTATAAGAGAAATGTTTATGAAGTTACATTCTATTCATTTAGTGAAGGATTTGGTCTGTGGTATAAACCTAGTAAAGAATATACAGATCTAAAAATTACAGCTAAATATGGTCAAGATATTAGTAAACAATGGCCGACAATGAATGGAAGTTCAACATGGCGAACGAAGGATGGTAGTGGTGCATACCAAGTAAACATCGGAACAATGCCATTAGGCGGTGCAAAATTTTATGGTCCTAAAACAGGTAAAAAATATGAAACTGCATCCTACTATGTAGAAGTACTACCAGGTGAAACAAGTGATGTAACCGTAGGAGGTATTCAATATAAATTAGATCATAAAGATACGTCTCCAGGAACAGGATATTTTGTTACTAAAGAAGATCAGTATCCATTAAAAGGTTTTACATTCAATGAAAAATCGAGCACGAAGATAGAAGAAGACTACAATAATGCGAAGTTCTACTACACTCGTAATTCTTACAAAATCAAATTTATCAACAATGGTAAAGAAGATAAATCAGTAGAGAAGAAATATGAACAAAGTATTTCAAATGAAAACTATACTCCAGATAAACCTAATTCACTAGCAACTTATTATGAATTTGATGGTTGGTATGATAATGAACTTTGTGAAGGTGAAAAATATGTCTTTGATGGAAAGACAATGCCAGCACAAAATGTTACATTATATGCAAAATGGACAGCTAAGAAGATCAGCTTAACTTATAACTTGAATAATCCTAAAGGTACTGTGGATAAGGATACTAAAAAAGTTGCGGCTGGTACAATCGCAAGTACAGTATTGCCAAGTGCTTCTTCAATTGAAGGTTATTCATTTGCCGGATGGTACGTGGCAGACGAAAATGGTCATATGACGACTGTCGCATTCAATGCGAATGATGCGATCACAAAGGATACAAGTGTTATTGGTAAATGGTTATACAATGGTAAGCTTACAGTTAAGTATGTGGCAGATGGTGTAGAAGCGCCAAAAGATAACAATGTTTATGCGGGTGGTGCTAAAGCTACAGTTGCAAGTGGTGTAACAAAAGAAGGTAAGAAATTCTTAGGTTGGCAATTAGATAAATTAGATCGTAATGTATATCAGCCTGGTCAAAGCTTTGAAGTCAATAAAGATTTGGCAGATGACAAGAATGTGATTACTTTAAAAGCTGTATTTGGTGATTCAGAAACTTCAGCAATCTTAACTTATCATCGTGGTAATGGTAATGGTGAAGATCATAGTGATGCGATTTTGAATAACGTTGAAGTTACTTTAAAGAATACATCTGATCCAAGTTTAAGCTATACAGCTCCGGGTGAAGATTACTACTTTGCTGGTTGGGCAACATCAGTGGAAGATGCACAAAAAGGCAATGCTGCTTATGCAGCTGGTGAAAGAGTCAGAGTGAATGCGGATTCAAGTAATGATTTATATGCAACTTGGGTTAAGAAAACTGTGATTGAAGTTACTGCAAATAGTAATACACTTCCATATAATGGTGAAGAACGAAAGGTTGAAGGATTTAGTGTTACTTCTGGGTATGAAGTAACTGGTTTAACTGCAGTAGCTAAAGGTATAAACTGCGGAACTTATGAAACTAAGATTACTGGTACAGCAATAGTTACTAAAGATGGTGTTGATGTAACGGATAAAGTAATCGTAAATAAGAAAAATGGAACATTAACAATCACTCCTAAGAGTGTCACAGTAACAGGAAACAACGGAAACAAAGTATACGGTGAAGCGGATCCAGAATTAACAGCAACAGTAGCTGGAACTCTAGGAAAAGACAAAGTTAAATACACTGTAGCAAGAGAATCTGGAGAAGATGTAGGTCACTATTCAGTCATTCCGACAGGAGAAGAAATCCAAGGAAACTACAAAGTAACTTACAAGAATGGAGATTTTGAAATCACGAAGGCCGAAAAAATGACATTGACACCTGAATTAACAGGTAAAGATGCAGAAAAGGTATATGACGGCCAACCATTGTCAGGTGGAGCAACAGCCTCTGTAAAAGAAGGAACAACGATCACTTATTCAACAGATGACGGAAAAACATGGTCAGAAACATTGCCAAGCATTACAAATGTAGGAACATTGAACGTAAAAGCAAAGGCAGAAAACAAGAACTATAAAGATGTAACAGTAGACTACACATTGACAGTAAAACATAGAAATGTCACAGTAACAGGAAACAACGGAAACAAAGTATACGGTGAAGCGGATCCAGAATTAACAGCAACAGTAGCTGGAACTCTAGGAAAAGACAAAGTTAAATACACTGTAGCAAGAGAATCTGGAGAAGATGTAGGTCACTATTCAGTCATTCCGACAGGAGAAGAAATCCAAGGAAACTACAAAGTAACTTATGTAGCTGGAACATTGACAATCACAGCTCAATCAATTGATCCAGGTACAGATCCAGATAAACCAAACCCAGACTATACAGGTGCTAAGGTTAATAATCCAAGTGATGAAGTTTATGATGGTAAGGAACACAAGTGGATTCCTACAGTAACGGATAAGGCTGATAAGAAATTAAAAGTTGGTACAGATTACACAGTAGAATACTCAACTAAGAACTTCAAAGATGTAGGAACAATCGATGTAACTATTACAGGTATTAAAAACTACACTGGAAAAGCAACTCGTACTTATTCAATTACACCTAAGACTTATACAGTAACAACTGAATCTGCTTCTAAGGTATATGATAGAACTGCATTAACAGCTGGTGGTAAAGTAAGTGGAATCATTAAGGGTGAAACAGTAGACTTTACAATGACTGGTAGTCAAACTAATGTTGGTGCTTCAGATAACACGTATGAATTGAATTGGACAGGTAGTGCAAAAGAATCGAACTACAAACATGGTAAAGATTCAATTGGAACATTAACAGTAACAGCTAAGTCAATCATTCCAGATGGACCAGATACTCCAAAAGAAGAAAAGACTGGCATTACAGTAAGTGATCCTAGTGATTCTAAGTATGATGGTAAAGAGCATAGAGAAGTATTAACAGTTAAGGATACTAAGACAAATGAAGAATTAGTAGCTGAAAAAGATTATTCTGTAACTTATAGTGATGATTTAGTAAATGCTGGAACAGTAACAATTACTATTGAAGGTATTGGAAATTACACTGGATCATTCACAAAGACTTACGAAATCACGAAACGTTCAGTAACATTAACAAGTGCTACTGCAAGCAAGACTTATGATGGTCAAGCATTAACAAGCACATCCATCACAGTAAGTGGTGATGGATTTGTCAAGGGTGAAGGTGCTACATATAATGTAACTGGAACTCAAACAGAGGTTGGAAATAGTGCAAACTCATTTGAATACAAATTAAATGAAAATACATTAGCTTCTAACTACGACATTACAAAGGTTGTTGGAACATTAACAGTTACACGAGATACAACTCCAGTAACTCCAGCTCCTACACCTACAACTCCAAGCGTACCGCCAGTTGTTCAAAGAGTAGTTCCTACTCCTACTCCTGTTCCTGAAGAAAAGGTCGAAGAAGAACAAACGCCTAAGGCTGAACCTAAAGAGGAAGAAAAAGTTGAAGAGGATTACACTCCAAAGGCAACACAAGAGTACTATTGGGCATTAATCAACTTGATTTGTGCAATCGTAACAGTATTATTCGGATTATTATTGTTGATCTCTAAACGTCATAAAGATGAAGATGACGAAGAAGAGGATGATGAAACAAAACAACAAGCAACTACAAATGAAGACGAAGAACAAGAACAAGAAAAGAAACGTGGATTATTCACTCGCGTACTTGCAGTTCTAATCGCAATCGTATCTGTTGTATTCTTCCTAGTAACTGAAGACATGAGTCTAGCATGGACTTGGACAGATCAATGGACAATTTGGATGGTTGTTATTGGATTGGTACAAATCGTAGTATTCTTCGTAGGACGTAAATGGAAAAACGTTGATAACGATGATGATGACGAAGAAGCACAACAAGCTTAATAAAAGTTAATAACACAAAAGGAGTAGCCTCGTGCTACTCCTTTACTGCCCAATACCCATTTCGATTAGAGCCTTTGCGGATTACAATTTCTTGTTGCTGCAACCTATTTAATATGCGCTTAATAGTTGAGCGTGATAAGTTTAATTGATTTGCGAGCTCTATTTGAGTGATTTTTGGGTTGATTTTAATGAGTTGTATGATATCGGGTTCATTGGGTCCATTGGGTTCATTTACTTTGAACCCGATTTTTTTGTTGGGCTTATAGAATACATTGTTTCTATATATGATGACTTTTAACTCGGTTTCTCCACCAATAAATACAGGAGGTTTTAAACCTCGTTCTTCGATTGACTTAATGATTCTAGGGATGCCGCGACCCCAGTTTTCAATGTATTTTAGATAGCGTAATGCATACGCGGTTGCTTCATTCCTAATATTAGAATTTCCTTGTTTCATTTTCTCGATTGTTTGTCCCATAACTAGTTTTCCTGGAGAAGTTACTTCTAAACGATCATCGAATATCGCAATTTTAATACTGTTTCTATCAATATAGGATCTGTGTGCAATGGAATTCACAATTAATTCTCGTATGGCATATACGGGAATTTCGTATGTTTCTTTTCTTTCTAGAGATTCAAATGAAGCATGTAAACGTATGTTTCGTAATACAAATTTATACGCAAAATCAATTTGTTCATAGATGGGTCCTGAATAATCTTTCATATCAATTACTTCTGTTGTATCCGTGTCTTTAAAAAGTGCGCATTGAATACGGTTTGGCAATGCGGGATGTCCTGTTAATAAGGCATAGGCATTAGTAGGTACAATATGATTGTTTGATTGTGTAAGTATTCCCCATGATAATAAATCTTGTTTCGTAATGGGCGTAACTGCATCTTTTTCAAATTGAGATTTAGAGTTTTCTAATGCTTTATGATAAAGGGTATCACATAAGTTTTGGATACTATTTTCACTGATTTCTAATTCGGGACAAATCATCTTATCAAAATAGCGGTTGCTACCTTCAAACATCAATTCTTTGATCATATTACGATCGGCTTTTCTTGTTGTTCCACTAACGCGTACATAAACACCATCAAATTCACCCTCTGCTTTTAAATGATATGGGCGATCCCATCCAGATGGAACATTCACAATTAAAATGGTTTTATCTTCGATTGTATCTAAATCAATGCTAGGAATAATATGAGGTTCAATACTTGAAAATATTGAATTTGTGATGGAATCCTTGATTTTAAAAACATCACCCGATAGTCCGCATATTTCAAATGAATCTTTCTTTTCTTCAATTCCAAAAATAATTTTTCCACCAAAACCATTCGCAAAAGCTACGACAGATTTTAAATATTTTTTATGTTCAGCAGGAACTTCTTTTTTTACTTCGATATTGTTATTTTTGCCATATTTATTTAATTTATTTATCAACATAGTATTCCTCCTTTCACACATCCACATTATCATTCCACCTAAAAACCCATCCTAGTGCTTACTAGAATGGGATCTTTGTCGTTAATAGTTTCCTGTATAATTCTACACCCTTTTTTAAAATGTCTTCATCAAAGGTGAACTTATTTGAATGTAATGGAATGGTGTCACCAGTACCTAAAAAGAAGAAGATAGATGGGGCTACGTTTCTGTAGTAACCAAAGTCTTCACTAATAAGCACAGGACTGTCTAGTTTATTGACTAGGTTATTTTTGTATAGGGTATGAAATAATTCTTCATTATTTAGTACAGGTGGATAGTGATGATTGACTTTGAAATTAACTTGCACCTTGTATTTTTTGATTGCATTATTCATGTTTTGTTCAATGATATTAACAATTTGATCAAATACCTTTGGATCATAATAGCGAATAGATCCTCGTACATGAGCTTGATCTGCAATAATATTGAAGGCTTGGCCAGAATGGAAAGTACCAAAATGAAGAAGGTGGAATGTATTGTTGTCAAAGGCTTTTTCTTCTTGGTCTAAAGACTTTTGTAGAATTTCTACACAAGCCGTTAATGCGTTGATTCCATTTTGAGGCTGGGCTGCATGACTTGCCTTTCCCTTTACCAGAATTTCAAACTCACATCCACCAGCCATCATTTCATTAGGACGCGTATATACTTTACCTTTTTCTAGTTCTGGATAGATGTGTGTTCCGTAGATGGCGGCAATATTAAATTGTTTGAAGAATTGTGTGTCTATGATTGGCTTGGCTCCACCTGGTTTTTCTTCTCCTGGCTGAAATAAGAGTAATACGTTGTAGTCACTTTCTTTGGCATATTTAGCTATTTCTAAAACCATCGCCATATGTCCATCATGTCCGCAGGCGTGCATACATCCATTGGTGCTTTTAAATTCCAAATCTGTATTTTCTTCCATAGGAAGAGCGTCCATATCAGAACGAAAAACAATTGTTTTTTCTTTCTTATTGTCAAAATAAGCAGTAACACTATTAGGGATTGGATGATCAATTTTGCAGTCATATAAGTCCAATATGTTTTCAATATATTGTGCTGTCTTTTGTGTTGTGAGTTCGATTTCAGGAATTTGGTGCAAATTTCTTCTGTTTTCGATGATTGTTGGCATAAAATTCTCCTTTTTTGGTTTATTATACTACCTATTTTGAATTGTTAAATAAATTTAACATAGATTTAACATTGTAAAGATAGTATGAAAATCCATTTAAATTTATATTAAGTGCGTAATTATGAAAAGGTGGAAAATATGACAACAACAAATATATTGTCTTTATTGGGTGGATTAGCTTTATTCCTATATGGAATGCAGATGATGGGAAATGGTCTTGAAGCTGCGGCTGGAGATCGCTTAAAACAAATTTTAGAGAAATTAACTTCAAATCGATTTTTAGGTGTAATTGTAGGTGCACTTGTTACGGCAGTTATTCAAAGTTCGAGTGCAACAACAGTTATGGTTGTTGGGTTTGTCAACGCACAGATGATGACTTTACAACAAGCTGTATGGATTATTATGGGTGCTAACGTCGGTACAACCATTACAGGGCAATTGATTGCGTTGGATGTAAGTGCTATTGCCCCATTAGTTGCCTTTATGGGTGTTGCATTGATTATGTTTACGAAAAGCGCAAAGGCAACGGATATTGGACAGATCATTGCAGGTTTGGGTATTCTTTTTATTGGTATGAATATGATGAGTACGGCTATGATGCCGCTAAGAGAATCAAAAGAATTCGTTGAATTAGTCACTCATTTCTCAAATCCATTAGTAGGTATTTTGGTGGGTGCAGGATTTACGGCTTTGATTCAATCAAGTTCAGCCTCTGTAGGTATTTTACAAGCCTTAGCAGCTAGTGGTGTTATTGGATTAGATGGGGCTGTATATGTATTGTTTGGACAAAACATTGGTACTTGTATTACAGCCGTTCTTGCATCAATTGGAACGAGTCGTGAGGCTAAACAAGCGACAGCTATTCACTTGAGTTTTAATATTATTGGTACAGTAATATTTACATTAGTATGTATGTTCACACCATTGGTATCTTTGGTGATTCATTGGACTCCATATAATGCGACAGCACAGATTGCGAACATGCACACATTGTTTAATATTTGTACAACGTTATTATTGCTTCCATTTGGAAAATATTTGGCTGAATTTGCACAACACATCTTACCAGTAGAAAACAAAGAAACAGAAGATGATCGTTTATTGTTTTTACAGCCACTACCTAAGTCTAAAAAGATGATTGGTGGTGCAGCTATTTCGGTTAAACAAATCAATGATGAAACAATGCATATGTTAGAGCTTGCGTATGAGAATGTAAATCAGGCATTTGGACAGTTATTACAGTTTAGTGATAAGATAGATGAACAAATCTACAAAAGAGAGGATACTGTAAACTATTTGGATAAAGTCATTAGTGAATATATTAGCACGGCTTTGGCTACACCAAACTTGAATGTGAATATTTCTCAAGCTTTGTCTAGTTATTATTTAATGTTAGTGGATATTGAACGTATTAGTGATTATGCGGTGAATATGAATCATCAGGCTACAAAACGTCTTCAAGGAGATATGACAATATCTGAAATTGAAATTGTGGAGCACATGAAAAAGTTGTGTGTCGATATGAAAAATGATTTGAGTGATGTAGAAGAAGCAGAACGTAAGGACGATGTGATTGATTCACTTGTATCAAGTTGGCGTGAAGCACAGATTCAAGCACTCAAACAACAAAAGTGTTCTAGTGAAGTGAGCATGATGTTATCGCGTATTTTTACAGATTTTGAGCGTATTAATGACCATGCGTTAAATGTGTCACAAGAGTTTGATAAGATTAATATAGAAATCCCAGAATAAGCAGTTTTTCTGCTTATTTTTTTCGTGGATTTTGTTATAATCTTGTTATGAACATTGAGAAGTTATTAAATACAATTATTGAAGCAGGGAAGATGTTAGTAGAAAGTGGTGCGGAAGTCAATCGGGTTGAAGAAACAATGGTCAGAATGTGTCGATGCTTTGAGGGAATCGAATATGCAGATAGCTATGTGACTTTAACTGGCATCATGTTTTCGTTAACATATGAAAATAAAACGATAACACGTATTTGCAGGGTGCATACGGGAGAGGTAGATTTAAATCGTATTGATCAAATCAATACGCTTTCTAGAAGTATCTGTATGAATCCTATATCTGTAGATGAGTTGGCAAATGAGCTTGAAAAAATTAAGAAAATATCTCGCTATACATTTAAAGAGACTATGTTTTTTGGCGCGGTAGGTGCAGCTGGATTTGGGATTTTCTTTAATGGGACTTTATTGGAAATTGTGATGTCCTTTTTTATTGGAATCTTGATTCGTTGTATAAGCTGTTTTTTATCCAAGCATAAACTAAATTCTTTCTTAAATAATGCGATATCTGCGGGATCCGCAGCATTGAGTGCTCAATTAATTCATCAAGTATTGCCTCAGACCAATGTGGATATTATGGTGATTTCGAGTTTTATGCTTTTAGTTCCAGGACTTGCGATTACGAACGCGATTCGTGATACGATTGCAGGAGATTATGTATCTGGTGTTGCAAGAGCAGCAGATGCATTTTTATGCGCAGTTGCTATTGCGGTAGGTGCTGGTTTTGTGATGTATTTTTGGATATAGGGGAATGGAAATATGGTGTATGTAATTTTAAAATCAGGTATATCTTCATTCCTTGCAAGTTTGGGATTTGGTTTCCTTTTCAATATCAAAGGAAGAAATTTATGGATAGCCGGTGTTGTAGGGGCTATTGGAGGTGCTTGTTATAAGGTATCATTATATTTAGGATGTTCTGAAATTCTATCGAATTTTTATGGAGCCTTAGGTTTGGCATTAGCTTCAGAAATTTTAGCACGTAAATGCAAGACTCCAGTTACAACATTTTTAGTTTGTGCATTAATTCCTTTGGTTCCTGGTGGTGGGATGTATCGTACAATGCTTGCGGCTATTCGTGGTGATGCACAGAACACATTAAATATGGGTCTTCAAACATTGAGTATTGCGGGTGTTTTAGCACTTGGAATTCTATTGGTTTCCACAATCATGCGTGTGTATTATCAGGAAAAAAGAAAATATTTATCAAAAAAGTAAAAAAGTACTTGCAATCGTTAAAATTTATGATATTATATATGAGCGTCTTGGGGATATGGGCCTGTAGCTCAGGTGGTTAGAGCGCACCCCTGATAAGGGTGAGGTCGTTGGTTCAAGTCCATTCAGGCCCACCATGATTTCTTTAGACGCTTATATAATGGGGTGTTAGCTCAGCTGGGAGAGCACCTGCCTTGCACGCAGGGGGTCATCGGTTCGATCCCGATACGCTCCACCAATTATAAAATTTAAACTGCATATGCAGTTTTTTTTTATTCTTTTTTTATTATATGTTATAATCATAAGTAATCGGATGATTAGAAAGCTGAGTAGATGTATGGAAAAAGAATTTTACGAAGAATATGAAGATATGGAAGCCGGTATTGATCAAAAACAGGCTCTTGTCGAAGAATCAAAAAAGGTTGATGAAATTGAAGATTTCAGTGAAGCAGTTCGCTTTGTGAATGATTTGAAAAAAAGATGGAGAAAGACTGGTTTTGGTGAGTCTTTGGCAGAAGAAAAGTTAAGAGAAGAATTTGATGCGAATATTGAAAAAGTATATGAAAAACAAAAGGCATTGGCTCAAAAAGTGGTTGATGTAAAGGAAGCTTTGATTAAAGAAGCTGAAAAAACTTCTTTATCAGATGACTTTAAAAAGGCTACTGAAAAGATGACTTCTTTAATGGATCAATGGAAAGTTTCTGGAAATGCCGGAAAGAAAACAGATGATGAATTATGGAAACGTTTCAATGCAGCTCGTCAGAAGTTCTATGATCGTAAACATGCTAACTGGGAAAATAGAACAGTTCAGTTTGAAAATGCTAAAAAGGTAAAAGAAGATTTAATTGAAAAAGCTAAGTCATTACAAGATTCTGAAGAATGGCAGAAAACAAGTGCTAAATATAAAGAATTAATGGATGCTTGGAAAGCTGCAGGAAATGCAGGTCGTGAATTTGATGATGATTTATGGAATGCATTTAATGAAGCTCGTCAAAAATTCTATGCGAAACGTAATGAATTCTATGAAAAATTACATGCAGAACATGACGAAAAATATGCAGAAAAACAAGCTTTAGTCAAGGAAGCAAAATCAATTGCAGGCTTACAAGAATATACTCGTGAACAAACTGCAATGATGAAAGAATTGTCTAATAAATGGAAATCAATTGGTTTCTGTGGAAAAGATAAAGAAGATGAAATCTGGAATGAATTCAGAGGTGTCATGGATGAATATTTTGCTGGGCTAAAATCGGCTAGCGAAAAGCGTCGTGCTAACTGGCGTGATCACATGGCAGAAATCATTTCTCGTAAAGAAGAACAAATCGCAAACCAAAAGCGCCAAATTAAACGTCTTCAAGATGATATGACTGGTTTAGTAAGTGAAGCTACAGTAGCTGACTTACAAGATCAAGTAGAAGATAAAGAAGACTTTATTAAACAACTTGAACAAGAAATTGAAGACATTGAAAAGAAATTAGCAGAGTAGTTGATCTACTCTCTTTTTCTTGGGGTTTATTATATGAATTTTCATGAATGTATGAAGCTGTTTTATCCAGAAACAAAAATAATATTATATAATCGAAAAAACGAAGTCGTATTAGAAGGATATGTCAAAGATATTCGCCAAGAATGTGAAAAATATCATAATATAGAAGTGACATTCGTATCGGGTAGGGCGGATACAACAGGACTTAAAATTTGGCTAGATATGTAAAAGGAAGAAAGTTTAGTGCTTTCTTCCTTTATACTTTAGTATTTCATATCACTTTTAATTATATCGTGATCTTTTAATAGTTTTTCAATTACAGTACCTTTGATTGCCTTAAGAATTGGTTTTTTGAATACATTTAGAGGTCCAAGATCGATTTCTAATGGGGATTTTCCATCCATTAATTTTACGCTTGAATCTAATAATTCACGTACATCATATACGCTGCCCCAAACTTCTGGAACACCACGATCGACACCTAATAGTCCATATACAGCTTCCATTGCGGTACGTACTGAATATTCAGTGGTGAAGACTGTGTCTCTTGGTGTGTCGGCAAATTGTCCTAAGAAGGCGAAGTTTACACATCCATCAGGAATTACATCTGGACGATCCCTTTTCGTTCTTGGCATGAAGAAGGCAGTGATGTATGGCATCATTGTAGGCACGCATCTTGCAGAATTTGTAGCTAATTCTTCAATTTGATCTGTTGGAACACCCAAGTGATATAGCCATTCTTCTGTGATTTCTTTACCAGTACATTCTCTCATTGGTTTCTTAATGTAGTCACCATCTACATCTGTAAATAGTCCATATACCCAAACGCATACTTTGTTTGGATCTTGGTCTTTGAATTGTCCTTGACGATTAATAGTCCAACTCATTAACCAGCTCGAATCTCTACAAGTTACGATACCTCCAGTAACGGTTTTTCCACTACGAGGATCACGCTTACAAATGTTTGTGATATAAGGGATGATTTTATCATCTAATGTTGTTACTGTTGCAGATTCCCAATTTGTCTTTGAAATGTCTGAACAGAATTTTTCTGGGTGGCCAAAACTTGGATCTTGTTTTGCGATGTTTTTCCATAAGCTCCAGCATCCACTAGTTCTTACTTCAGCATCTCCATTAGGCGCATGGTCTTGATCACCATAAATTGTTCCTTCTGTACAGCTTCCGTTTGTCACAAATACTAAATCGTTTTCAGTTAATACAATGCCAGTTTCTGTTCCGTTTACTTTGCATTCGATCGTCTTGGCAATTTTCTTATCTTGTACAAACTCAAATTCAACATTTGTAACTTCTGTATTGAATTGGAAGTCTACGCCATGAGCTTCTAGATATTTTTGCATAGGAAGAATTAATGATTCATATTGGTTGTATCTTGTGAATTTTAAGGCACTGAAATCAGGAAGTCCTGAGATATGGTGAATGAATCTTTGGAAGTATAATTTCATTTCTAATGCTGAGTGCCAGTTTTCAAATGCAAACATACTTCTCCAATACATCCAGAATGTTGAATCAAATACTTCTTCATCAAATACATCTTCAATGGTCTTATCATATAAATCTTCATCTGGTGTCATGAATAATTTCATGATTTCCATAGCACCTTTAGTACTTAAATCAAACTTTCCATCTGTATGTGCATCTTTTCCTTGGTTGATTGTTGCACGACATAATGAGTAGTTAGGATCATGTTTATTTAACCAGTAATATTCATCTAAAACACTAGCACCCTCGATTTCTAATGAAGGGATACTTCTGAATAGATCCCATAAACATTCGAAGTGGTTTTCCATTTCACGACCACCTCTCATGACATATCCACGAGTAGAATCATAGATTCCATCGCATGCGCCTCCGGCAATGTCCATTGCTTCTAAGATATGGATGTTTTTGCCTGGCATTTGTCCATCACGAACTAAAAAACAGGCGGCTGCTAATGCAGCAAGTCCACTACCTACGATATAAGCATTTTTGTTGTCGACACCAGCTGGTTTTTCAGGGCGAGCAAACGCTTCGTAGTTTCCATTCGTGTAGTAAATACCTTTAGAGTTCTTTTCGTATTTTCCTCTTTCAGTATTACGATAGTCACTTGTAGCTTTCTTTTCTCCTTCTTTCTTTTTGTCGCTCACTTTTTTTGCAGTAAATAAAGCAGCACCTGTAGCTGCAGCAGTAAGGCCTGCAATGCCTAATTTTATATTATTCTTTGACATATACATGTCCTCCTTTGTTCTTATGACTACATAATAGTGGAGGGCAAAATTAAAAACCATGAACAAAAAAAGCAAGATGATAATTTTTTTATCATTTTGCTTCATTTGTAAAGTTTGAAATTGAATTTGCGATGGAACCATGCAAAGTATTAGCCATATTATAGATGATTTCTTGGTAGTCTTCGTACATACCTTTTTGAATCCAATCAAGCATGATACCTACAAAACTATATTTGTAGAAATTAGCGATGAATTGAATTTGTTCTTCTGTAATATTGGTTCCTTGTGCTTTTTCGCGGACGACTCCTAAAATAAGGTCATGTACTGTAGTAAATAAAAAGCGTTCAATACTATCTTGTGTTGTTGTATGGTATACATTTAAAATAAATGGCTTGTTTTGAAGGACGGCTTCAAATATGGATGTAAGGCCTTCTTGCCAAGTGTCATATGTTTTATTTCCTTTTAGTGCATTTGTGGCATCATAAATACAAGACCATTCGACTAGGTCGTAAATATCTTTAAAATGATAGTAGAAAGACATTCTTGAAATGCCAATATCATCTGTTAAATCTTTAATGGTAATCTTATCTAATGGTTTTTTTAATAAGAATCTTTTTAGGGATTGCTCTAAGGCAAGTTTCGTTAAGTTTGACATACTTAAATATTATAAAAAAATGGGTCTCCCGTCAATTCTTAGGAGACCATGAACATTAAATTCTGAGTGGCTGTAACAAACAGAATTTTTTCTTGCCCTAGCTGTAATAGGGCCCTTTGAATATTGTAGATGTGCTTCTTGCAAGCACACTTACACTATAGTAATATCATTTGTTAATTTAATCAAAACATTTTGTGAAATTTTGGGAAGAAAGAGAATCTAGGTTTGCAGAATACAAATATTGATTTTTGTTTCTGCTTTTTACTAGCAGGTTTTTAGATTCTAAAGACTTTAATATTTTGCGAGTCGTTGTATCACTTTTTTCAAGTAATTCAGTTAATGTATTCATGTTCATATAAGTATCATCAAATAATCTGTTTTGGCACAGTATGAAGATGCATTTTGCCTGTTTATCGTTTAGAACTTTTTCATTAACTAACGTATTGATTATATTGTTGTAGTAATTTAGTTGATCGTTTAAATCTGCGATTTTTGTGTATAAGTCATCTGAGGCTTGTGACAACAATTCTAAAAATGTGACGACAAAAAATGTAATATCACCTTTGTTTTTTCTGTCGTTACAAACATCAAAAGCTTTATAGTACTTGTTGATATTATTTTTGACTGTGTAAGATAATTTTAAAGCTAAAAGAACGTCAAGTTCATTTTTAATCAGGTAACTACTGATAAATCGACTGGTCCTGCCATTTCCATCATAAAAAGGGTGGATATATCCAAATAGATAGTGAAAGGCAGATATTTTGATTAGGCTATCGATATCATCGTTTTTTAAAAAATCAAGGCATAAATCTAGAGATTCAATGATTTTTGACTCTGGCATGATTCCTATGTGCTTTTCTTTTTGTGTGGCAGACACTACTTGAACAGGCTCTTTTCTAAAGAGTATACCGTCGGGTAGATTTTCTTTTTCAATTTCAGGTAATACTAGGGCATCGTAAATGGTCCGAATATCCTCGCAGTTGTTTAATGGGATTATTTCATTACTGATTAATTTAAAATATTTATCCACAAGTCCTTTAAATCTAGCGCTTTTATCATTTTTGATTGAGTCAATCGCATCTTCAATTTCTTTTCTTGTACTTCTTACACCTTCGATTTCGTTAGTAAGGGCAATCTCATCTTTTAATGATTTAATTATATAAGAGTTGATAGCGATATTAGGTAAATGTGTTCTTAACAAATTGATTTTGTTGATTGTTTTATATATTTTAACCAATAACTTTGTAATTTCATTCGTATTGAAAATGAATCCAACGTTTTCGTGGATTTTAATAGGAAGTTTAATGGAGGCTTCACTATTAAATCTAGCATCATAAATTGATTCGTATTCTGTTGGCTTTTTATAAAATATTTTTGAAAGCAATTCATATTCCATATAAAAATCCTCCTAAATTAATGGGCATTTTTGTTATAATATCTTATGTCTCATTAAAAATCAAATAAATTAATGAGATATACAGATTATTCTTATATAATGTAAGAGGGTGACAATATGTATATATCAGTAGATGAATCGCAAATGGGTGTGTCTTTCTTGGATTGTTTTCGCTTTTGTATGAATGATATAGCATATGATATTATTCTGAATAAGCCGGATTTGGATACATATGAATATGAAATATGGAAGCGAACCAACAGGGAAATGTCTTTGGTCGCAATAGTGAGTCTGTCGTTAGATGAATTTAAAGAATACTATTATGGGGATGAAAGAACGACAAATTATAGGATAATCAATAAAGTAATTGTTCCTGCAATTGAAAAAATGAGATGATAAAAAGTGCTTTATTTATCGTGCTTAATGATAAGTAAGGCATTTTTGTTTACAGAAAAATACTTTACGAATAAACTGTTTGGGTTTATACTTTTTAGTAGATAAATAACTTTCATGACTAAAAAGAACAAAAATAATGAGCATAAAACTAAGGAGATTTACTTATATGCAAAAGAGAACTACGAATTATTCTTTCCAAAAATTTGGAGATGTATTCTATTCTGTAAATCATAATGCAGGGCATTTGATTGATTATGTTGAAAATGACTTTAAAATCACAAACAAATCATTCGATTCTTTTTATTATTCCAGTGATCCGGTATATTTGGATACTAAAAGTGGAATTATAATGCTTGTGGTGAGTAAAGATGGTAAAAAGTTCGAAGAATATGTAATTCACCGTGTTGTTCGATTAAAGCCAGATATTTATTTTAATTATGTTTCAATTTCAAGAGAGAGTGTTCTTCAAATTCATTATTCAAGTCATGGAATGAATCAAAAGATGATGCAAAATCCATATACTTATCAAGCTTTGGTTTCAAGAATGAATTTAAAAGAGATTTTCACATGTTTTTATCAAGTGCGCAAATCAAATTATATTTTCCCTGGAGAAACACATGATTATTATGAATTGACATATATTGATCATGGTACATTAGATACAACAGTTGACGGACAGAAATATAGACTTCAAAAATATGATTTGATTTTATATTATCCTGGACAGTTTCATACGCAAAGCACAGATGATCAAAGTACTTGTTCATATCTGACGATTACGTTTGATATGGATAATAAATTGCCTGAGGATTTAAAAAATCGTGTATTCCATACACATAAAGATATTTATCAAGTTTTGTCTGAATTTATGAAATTCATTCAGTCTGATGGGCATTTAAATTCAGAAATGGTGTTGTTATATTTAAAACAAATTTTGATACTTTTATATCAATTTGATGATGAATCCCAAGAACAACAATCTATAACCGCAAATCCGATGCAAGAACACTATGAGAGTACATTGTTGAATGAAATCTTGGTATTTATAAACAATAATGTGTATAAACAGTTTACGGTAGAAGATTTATGTATGAAGTTCTCGATTTCAAGATCAAGTTTACAGAATTTATTTAAATCAAATATCCATATTACGCCAAAACAATATATTTCTAATGTGAAATTAAATCAGGCAAAAATCATGATTCATGAGCATAATCAAACGATTTCAGAAATATCCGATATTTTAGGTTTTACTTCGATTCACTATTTTTCTAGGAAATTTAAGCTGCAATATGGTATATCTCCAACAGATTATGCCAAGAGTATTTCTCAGTAAGTCCAGAAATGGGCTTTTTTTCTTTCTCTAATAGTGTATGATATGTACATGAAAAAGAATCAAATGTTAATGACATCTGGAACAATTTGGAAACAAATGCTTTTATTTGCCTTTCCTGTGTTTCTGGGTAACTTATTTCAACAACTCTATAACACTGCCGATTCCTTGATTGTAGGAAACTATTTGGGTAGTTCAAGCCTTGCTGCTGTTACTTCTTGTGGTGAATTGATTTTCCTTTTAACTAGCTTGTTTTACGGAATATCCGTTGGAGCGGGTGTTGTCATTGCACGCTATTTTGGTGCGAATGATCAGGAGAAAATGCAAAATGCGATTCATACCCTTATGGCATATGGAATTATTTTTGGACTTGTTCTAACAGTATTTGGATATTTGTTGGCACCTGTTCTTTTGAAATGGATGTCGACACCAGAGAATGTAATTCATTTATCCACTTCCTATCTACAAATTTATTTTCTAGGATCTCTAGGAATGATTCTGTACAATGCATGTGTAGGTATAATGCAGTCGGTAGGAGATAGTAAACATCCACTTTATTTTTTAATCGCATCTAGCTGTGTAAATGTCGTATTGGACATTGTTTTTGTAGCAGGATTTCATATGAATGTTGAAGGAGCTGCATTAGCCACGATTTTATCACAGTTTTTAAGTGCAATTTTGTGCTTGCGATTATTGATAAACACAGATGAAAGCCATCGGGTACATCTTTCTAAGATACGCATACATGCAAATGTAGGTAAAGAAATATTGGAAATGGGCATTCCTACAGGTGTTCAAAATAGTTTGATTTCAATATCTAATGTTGTTGTGCAATCCAATATTAATACCTTTGGATCATTGGCAATGGCAGGTATTGGTACGTATACAAAAATTGAGGGGTTTGCGTTTTTACCAATCACAAGTTTTATGATGGCCTTAACTACGTTTGTTTCCCAAAATAGAGGGGCTAAAGAATATGAAAGAGCTAGAAAAGGAGCTCATTTTGGACTAGTTTGTTCGGTAAGCTTAGCAGAGATTATTGGAATTTTGATTATTTTATTTGCGAAACCATTAATGCGTTTATTTGTGGATGATCCACAAGTTATACAATATGGTGTAGAACGCGCGCATTATGCGACAATTTTTTTCTTTCTTTTAGCATATAGTCATGGCGTATCCGCTGTACTTCGTGGTATAGGAAAATCTGTAATTCCAATGGTAGTTATGCTTGTATGTTGGTGCTTTGTACGAGTCACATTGCTGACAATATTAAATGTACTTTTCCATAACATCCTATTTGTATACTTGATCTATCCATTCACATGGTTTTTATCAAGTGTTGCATTTTTCTTGTATTATCGAAAAATCAATTGGCAAGAATGACAAAGAAACCATTCTAGTGTTGGCGTCTAGAATGGTTTCTTTTTGTTTATTATTATTTTTTTAGGAGAGAGATATGAATATTGGTTTATTTCTATATTCATTGCCTTATCTTTAAGGCACTTATAGAATATCATTCTATGTTG
>ERZ773181.475-NODE-475-length-43175-cov-7.567486_pt1 | contig 43175 bp, 42 predicted proteins | sample MGYA00581001_ERZ773181 | MGnify/ENA primary metagenome ERZ773181 (study PRJEB29015, sample SAMEA2737780) | human gut metagenome | biome: human gut; feature: human-associated habitat; material: faeces | place: China | collected 2012 ...
ACTATGTATCGGGAAGCGGCACAGCCGCTGATCCGATTTTGGTAAACTAGGATCGAACATGCCTGTCTAGCGCGTCCGCGTGCTAGGTCAGGCCGGGTGAAAAATAAGTGCGAAGGTAAGAAATTGGCGTGGTTGAAGACCCCAACTGCCGAGTCTCGCGGTTTGTGCGAGGTGAGGCAGCGGTGCTGAGTTATCAACAAAAATATGTAAAATAATATATAAATGTTATTATAAAAACTGATAGAAATGTCAATGTTAAAACCTTATATGTCATATAGAATAAATTTTATTGGTAATCTAATATATTGGATTGAGTTTATGGCTTGATGAAATAGTGTTAAACCATCTTTAAATAATGGAGTCCGTTAACTTAACTGTGTCTTTTTAAGAAATATATGTATTATAAATGACTGAGCTATTAACTCAGTCATTTGGTTTTAAAAGAATAAACTTTTTGTTCTTTGTAGTTTGCTGTGTGTATCTTCTTTTAGTTTAGTGGCTTCTTCATATTGTGAAGGGAGTATTGGTAGACCAAGGTATAGGTTGGTATCTAAACTGTTTTTAGTTGATTCGTTTTGAAGATAGTTATGTATTTCTTGTTCTGTTTTTCCATAACAGCTTGCATTTGCAAGAGTTAGTTCGTTACACTTTAGACAAAAATCTAGTGTAGGGGATGTGTATTTAGTATATCCTTTTAATAGATTTAGTAGTGTTTGATATTTGAAATAGTTTGTTGCTAATTCTTTGTTTGCAAAACTACTTGCATATGCTAAAGTGAGAATTTCTTTTGATGCTTTTATTTGTGCCATTCTTTCATCTGGTTTTAATCCTGGATAATTATATATACTTGATAAATATAATAGGTTTCTTACAAAACCGTTGATGTAGTCACATTCACTTAATTTATTACAAAGTGTAAGTATTTCGTATAATACTTTTAAGTTGTAGGCTTTTATCATATCTCCTTTTATGGTAAAGTAATCCTCAACATCTGGTATGTTACTTTTCATATAAATTGTTTTGTTTTCTTCTTCATAGTATGGTTCTTTGAATAGATATGCATCTTTCCCTACATTAATGTTTTTTACTTTGCTAGTTATATTTTTTGATGATAAAATTATATCAAATGCTTGTAATATAAATTTATCATCAGCTTGTTTTGCCCTTCCATATTCTTCTAATAATTTTTGCAATTCATTATTTAAAAAAAATTCCATTTTACCCTCCTTAGTATTGCTACTTTATTATATCATAAAAATATTGGTATTGGAATATTTTAATGGTATAATTTGATTATGGTAGAGTTAGGTGCTTATGAAATAAAATATGTATATAACATTATATATAATTATTTCTTTAGTTGTTTCTTGGATATATGAGTCTGGGAATTATAGTAGTTGCAACTTAAAAAAATATGAATATGATAAAGATATGCAAAAAAAAGACTCAAAAAATGAAAAATTTGCGATTTACACTTTTTAAATTACTTTGAAGCTCAATAAAAAATTTAAAAAACAAGCAAAATTTGCTTGTTTTTTTTGTTCGCATAATATATAATTAAATAAAGATGTTAAAGGATGTGACATTATTTTGAGAATGCGTTTTAAATCATTATTGTTTATTATCTTTGTTGCAATCATCTTAACTTCATCTGTTGGAGTTGGTTATCTTTTTTATCACAAAATTACAGATGATTCTGATATTGTGGTTGATGGAGAAATAACTATTAATTATTTAAGTGGTAAAACATTTAAATTAAGTGGTAATCAGAAGATAGCTTTTTCTGTAACAAACAATGATAATGAACAAAAATATTATTATATTCAACTTAAAGATGTTTATGCAGAAGATGTGTCTTATGAACTAAGTTCATCTGACAATTTAGAAATAAGTGATAATTTAAAATCAGATATTATATCAAATCAGGTTTCTATTAATGGAAATGAAACTGTTAATTATACAATATCTTTTAAAGCAAATGATAAAGAAACTTATTCTGGTACGATACAAGTTGGTTTAAAGAATAATGAAAATGATACATTTATAGATGTATTACTTGCAAATAATAAAGTTGGAGATGCTGGTATTACATTAAATGGAGAAGTTGCAACACTTGATGAAGGATTATTAAAAAAAGATGATGATTTAGGAGTTGCATATTATTTTAGAGGCAATACTTTAAATAATAATTTTTCTTTTGCAGGGTTAAATTGGAAGATTGTTAAAATAAATGGAGATGGATCAGTAAAGGTAGTACTTGATGGATTAATCGAAGAAATAGGTAAATATTATGATACAGATTATAGTTTTTCTAATTCATTAATAAAACAAAGACTTGATAATTGGTATAATAGTTATTTAAGTCTTTACGGAGATTATATAGCTTATTATAAATATTGTAATGATTATATATTAGATAGTGATGGAATAAATATGGTTGGTTATAATAGAATTATAAAAGATAAAATACCAAATTATGTGTGTTTAGGAGATTTAGTTAATTCTAAAGTTGGACTTCTTACAGTAGATGAAGTAATGCTTGCAGGTGGGTCTAATCAAGATAATACAAGTTATTACTTATATAATGAAAATATTAAATTATCATATTATACGATGACTGGAGCAAGCATTAATAATGATTTATATTATCCATTTATGGTTACAAGTAATGGTGCGATAGATAATAGTGTTAGTGGTAATTTACTAAGGGGTATTAGACCAGTTATAAATATAATAAGAAATGTTAAAGTAAATGGAACTGGTACAAGTAGTGATCCATATAAGATAATAAGTTAGAGATAGTTTTAATTAAGAATGAAATATTTTTATTAGTTTTTTTGTCAATAGTTTTTGAAAATGTCTCAAAAAAATGTAAACATTAACGGGAAAATAATTCTCGTTTTTGTTTGAATTGAAATTATATTATAGTATTGAATATCAGTAAAGGGTAAAGTGAACTCGCTATGCTCGCCCTTGACAGATATCCAATACTATTATTTTAAATATTTATTAAACAAAAGCAAAGATTAAACGTATTTGTGATAATAATGACTTCTTTGCATTTGTTTTTTCTACCTTTTCAACAACATTATCAAAATTGTTTGAAAACATTTCATTCCTAGATAATTCTCTTAATTCTAAAACTTGCTCATCAATTGCTACTAATAAATCTCCATTAAAAGTCTTTATAACAAGACATTTTGTTTTTGATGGAAAACTTTTAATTCATTATTGATATATGGTTGATAGTATTTATTTTTGTATTTAATAGAATTACCATTATCAATTTTTCTAGGGCTTAAAACAGCTAGAGTGTAATTGATCTTTTCTTCAGATGGATGCGTTTTAAATACTGTAGGAAACTTTTTATAATCTAGTGCAAATTCTTTGTTAACCTCAGGTACAAAAACTTCTGTTAAATACTTGTTTGCTTCTTCAATAGTAGTAATATTTTCAAGTCTTAATTTCTGTACTAATCTACCTTGAAAAGTTCCATTTGTTCTTTCTATTAATCCTTTAGCTTGAGAAACAGAAGATGTTTCTAAATCAATTCCTAGTTGTTTACAAGTATAACTATATTGTGTTAAAATATCCTTATCACTAGTTCTATTATCAGTAAAGAACTTATATGGAATACCATAGTTACTTAAAATTTGATATAATACGTGATAATAGTCATTTAATGTTTCTTGATAGTCAAACTATGCTCCAACAATCGTGGATGTAGCTTTATCAATAGCTAGGTGTAAACAAGTTTTTATACCTCTAAATAGAACCATCTTGTTCAATAATTTCACCAAAATACTGTGGTTTTTCACATCTTGGATGTGAATCTTCTAATGCAACCTCATGATTAACAATTGTATTAATTTGTTCTTCTGACATAGCAAGGTTTATTTTCTTTTCCTCTAATAACTTGTTCTTTGTATATCCTCGTTTTGTTTTCTTTCTTGCCTTAGGTGATAAAATACCTTCTTTAGTCAAAGTATTATAAATAAATTTATAAGAAACAAATATGTTTTCTTTAGTTTCTAAAAACTTTTTAAAATGATTGAAGTTAAAATCATAGTATTTATTCTTATAAAGTATGATAATATTTTTGGAGATTGACTTATCTAGTGTTTTTTGGGGCTTATGTCCTCGGTTTCTGTGGACAAAACCAGATTTGCCTTTCTCCTTATATTTGATAATAAGACGGTCAACCTGTTTTCTTGATATACCGAGTTTTTGTGTAGCTCGGTTTTTGTTACCATTGTGATCAATTAATTCTACCTTTCTCATTTTGGTCACCTCAAGTGATACATATTTCTAACGCTTAAGACATTATCATAAACTAATCATAGCTTTTTTTTTATATTCATTTTAATATTTACATATTACTTTTTTTATAGTAAAATATATTTGAGAATAAAATATTTGCAAAGGATGGTTATATATGAAGAAGCATATTAAATTATTAGTAGTACTAGGTATTATATTAGTTGGGAGTTTTAGTTTTTATTTATTTAAAGGTTATAAAAAAGATGCTTTAGTTTATGAAAATAATAAAATAATGCCATCATCTAGTGGGATAGCAATGATGCTTGAAACAAGTGCAGGTTCAGGTAATTATGAAATGACTACAAGAAGTGAATGGCCAACAGAAGGCTATGTATTTAATGCAAATTTATCTAAATGTGAAAATGGTAGTGAGTTATTATGGGATAATGAAAATAAAAAAGTACTAATGAGTGGTAATAAATCAGATAAGTGTTATGTTTATTTTGATGTTTATGTTAAACCTCAAGTGTTATTAGCAGATTATGTAAAATCATTATACACAGGAACTCAAGGAGAAAATGGTATTTATTATCATGATGCAAGCTTAACAAATGGAGCAGGTGATAACTCATACAGATATGCAGGAGCAAGTGATGCAGTGAGTAACTATGTATGTTTCGGATCAAGTACAACACCATGCCCTGCAGATAATCTATATAGAATAATCGGAGTATTTGGAGATAAAGTAAAACTAATCAAATCAGATTATGCAACAACAGCATTATTAGGCACAGATGGAGATTATAAACAAGCGTATACAGCTACAGGAAATGGTTCTTCAAGTTATAAAGGAAATAATTTAGCCAATATAGCAGGTTATACATGGAATTATATAAATAATACAACAATAAATAATGGATATGGATCAAATACATGGAGTACAAGTTTGTTAAATAAAACAAATTTAAATAAAAACTTCATAACAAATATAGGAGCAGACTGGGCAGCTAAAATAGCAGACACAACATGGAAAGTTGGAGGAAATACATGGGCAAATATAGGAACCCAACCAGCTAAAACAGCATATCAAAATGAAATAGTTAATCCTGTAACAACAAATACAACTGATAATGTAACAACATATAGTGCAAAAGTTGGATTAATGTATGCAAGTGATTATGGATTTGCGGCAGCACCAAGTGCATGGACAGCAAATTTGAACACTTATAATTTCGAATCCATTAAAAATGTTAATTGGATGTATATGGGACTAAATGAATGGACAAATTCCCGTTATGCGGACGTTGCTTATATTGTGTTATGTGTGGATAGCATTGGCAACGTTAATTACGGCATTGCGAATGATGTGCTTGCTGTTCGCCCAGTCTTCTATCTCTCATCTTCCGTGAACTATGCATCGGGAAGTGGCTCTGCCGCTGATCCGATTTTGGTAAACTAGGATCAGACATTCCTGCCAGAGCGCTACCGCGTGCTAGGTCAGGCGGGGTACAAAATAAATGCGAAGTGAAGAAAATGGCGTGGTGGATGACCTCAACTGCCGCATCTCGTGGTTTGTGTGAGGGGAGGCAGCGGCGCCGAGTTATCAACATAAAAAGAAGAATTATGAAAAAGAAAATAATAATTGTATTACTTGTTATTGGTGTAATTATAATATCTATGTTACTTGGTATGAGTGCTGCTGGATATTTTACTAAACCTAAAGCTGTAGCTCAAGGTATTGTAGTATCAAAAACTAAAAATGAAAGTAAATTACTTACTAGTTATGATGATTATACTAAGCTTATGGATGAATATGGTACTAGTGAATTTACATTACTAACTAATAATAGTTTTGAAAAGAATGATTATATCGTAGATTTTGTTAAATATAAAGATAGTCTAGAAATTAAGAATATTAATTTAGAAATAAATGATGATGGTGTTAAAATAATATATGATGTAAATAAAGAAATTAAAAATAGTAGTAAATATTTAATGTATTTTATACCAATAGAAAAAAGTACGTTAAACGACTTGAAAGTAACTAGTCAAGTATTTAATGAAAAATAAATGCGAAACAAAATATAAATAATTAGCTAAAAATGTTGTCAATAGTTTTTGACAAATGTATTTTGTAGTGCTATAATAGATGTCAATGTTTGACATATGGGTGTGTCAAATTGATGTGAAAGACTTAACATAAATTTTGATAAGTGATAAAATATTATTGTGGTGGTAATAATGAAATTATTTAGTGATATATGGAGTTTATTAATGGCTTTAAGACTTGTTGATGTAGTGTTCTTCTTTGCAGTATTAATACTCATGATTCTTGTGGTTATGCTCATATACTTTATTATGGCTAATAAAGATGAGGATGAGAAGAGCCTGGGGGAGACACAAGAAATGAAAATAGCGAAGGAACTGAAGAAGAATATGAAAAATAAGGAAGAAGCTAATATTAATTTTACAAATTATGAACAAGAACAAGAAGATAAAGCTATTATTAGTTATGATGAATTATTAAAAAAGGGAAGTAACTATGAACTAAATTATGAAACTGAAGAAATGCATGATGATTTATCAGTTAAAAAAGTTAATTTAGATAATTTAATAAAAGGAAAAAATGATTCAACACCTAACTTAGAAGTTAGAGTCATTAGTTTTCAAAAAGAAGAAGCTTTCTTAGAAGCTTTAAAAAGATTACAACAAGAATTGGGGTAGAGGTATATGAAGTTTAATATTATTACTTTTGGTTGTAAAGTAAATCAATATGAATCTAATATGATGAAAGAAAATATGCTTTCATCTAATTTTTTCTATACAGAAGATTTGAGTGATGCAAATATTATTATTGTTAATACTTGTTCTGTTACAAATGTTGCTGATAAGAAATGTTTAAAAATGATTAGAAGGTTAAAAAGAGAATATAGTAATGCAATATTAGTTGTTGCAGGTTGTAGTTCTCAGAATAAACAAGGTGTTTATGAAAACTTAGATATTGATATATTAATTGGTAATAGAGATAAATCTATTATTGATAAGTTAATTAAAGAATATATTGAAACTGAAAAAAAATATGTTAAGTTTTATAATGATCGAAATTTAGATTTTGAAGATATGTATATAAGCGATTATAATCATACCAGAGCATTTATTAAGATTGAAGATGGTTGTGATAATTTTTGTTCATATTGTATTATTCCTTATGTACGTGGTTCTGTTCGAAGTAAAGATTTTGATAAAGTTATAAAGGAAGCCGAAGAACTTGCTAAACATGGACATAAAGAAATTGTTTTAACTGGTATACATACTGGTCACTATCTAAATAATGGATATGATTTAACTGATTTAATTAATGAGTTATCTAAAATAGATGATATTAAAAGAATTAGAATATCTAGTATTGAAGTAACTGAGTTAAATGATAAATTCTTGGATATGTTAAAAAATAATGATAAAGTATGTGACCACTTGCATATACCTTTGCAAACAGGTAGTGATGAAATATTAAAAAGAATGAATCGTAAATATGATTTAGCATATTATGAAGAAAAAATAAAAAAAATTAGAAGTATTAGACCTGATATAAGTATATCAACTGATATTATTGTAGGTTTTCCTTACGAAACGGAAGAATTGTTTTTAAATACTTTAGAGTTTAGTAAAAAAATTAAGTTTAGTAAAATACATGTATTTCCATACTCTGTTAGAGTAGGGACTGCTGCAGCTAATATGGAAGAACAAGTTGATGAAGTAGTAAAAAAGATGCGGGTTAAAAGACTTATGGCTGTAAGCCATATGTTAGAGGTTGATTATTATAATAAGTTTAAAGATAAAGAACTTGATATTTTAATTGAGACGTGTGATAATAATGTAAGTGAAGGACATACAAGTAATTATTTACTTGTTAGTGTACCAGAAAATATAAAAGTGGGAGAAATAGTTAGAAGAAAGATATGAATTACATTAAGGGTAAAATAAAAAAGACAATATTCTATAATCAAGAAAGTGGCTTTGTGGTCGCTTTATTTCGGGTTAAAGAAACTAATGTAAAAAAACTTGAAGTTAATAAAACTATTACTGTTACTGGTACCATGTTAGATTTAAATTTGGATATACCAATGACTATTTATGGTGATTATGTTAAAAATGATAAATGGGGTATGCAGTTTGTAATAGATAAAGTTGAAGTAGAGATGCCTACTTCCAAGGAAGCGATAGAAGATTTTTTAGCTAGTTCATTTATAGCTGGTTGTGGGGAAGTAACTGCTAAAAAGATAGTTGAAGAATTTGGTGATAAAGCATTAGAGATAATTAAAGATGATAAAAATAATCTATTAAAAATAGAAGGTATGACTGAAGTTAGAGCAACAAAGATATATGCATCTTTAGTTAACTTTAATAAAAGTGAAGAAGTTATATTAAAACTTCAAAAACTAGGATTTTCTATTGAAGAATGTAGTAAGATATATAATCATTTTAAAGAAAGAATAGATGATGTGTTGGAAAATAACTTTTATGACTTAAAAGAAGTAGTAGATTTTAAAAAAGTAGATAGTATATATATAAATACTTATGGTGTTGATACACCGGATAGAATATATGCTTGCTTGCAAGAGTCTATGGAAAATTTATCTAATAATACTGGGGATACATATTATTATGAAGAAGAAGTAGTTAGTGAATTAATTAAAAGTTTTAATATAGAATTATCTAAAGAAGCATTTGATGAGTGTTTAGAATACTTAGAAAATGAAAAAAGGGTAGTTAAAGAAGATAAAAGAATATATTTAGAAAAATATTATAAAGAAGAAGTTAGTATTGCGGCTTCTTTAAGAAAGATAGATAGAATACCATCTAAGATGATGTATAATATAGATGAAAAATTAAAAGAATTAGAAAAAAAGTTAAATATAGATTATAATGAAACACAAGAAAAAGCTATAAAGAGTGCTTTAAATAATAATATAACTATTATATCTGGTGGACCAGGGACTGGTAAAACAACTATTATAAATGCTATAGTTAAATTATATATAGATAAATATAAATTAGGTAGTGCTGATATAATGGAGACAATAGCATTACTTGCTCCGACGGGTAGAGCTGCTAAAAAGATTAATTCATCTACTGGATTACCAGCATATACTATACATAGATATTTAAAATGGTTTAAAGAAAGTAATGAGTTTTTATATAATGAATATAATAGAACACATCATAAATTAGTTATAGTAGATGAAGTAAGTATGATAGATGTATCACTATTTAATGCTTTACTTAATGGTATTAGTTCTAATGTTAAGCTTATACTTGTAGGAGATACTTTTCAACTTCCAAGTGTTGGTCCAGGGTTAGTACTTAATGATTTAATTGAAAGCGATTATTTTAATTATATACCCTTAAACCAAATATATCGTCAGAGTGATAACTCATATATACCTTTTTTAGCTAAAGAAATAAAAAATAATGATTTAAGTGAAGATTTTTTAAATAAGAAAGATGATTATAATTTTGTAAGTTGTGATAAATCAAAGATAAATGAAGCAATTGAACAAATTATAAAATATTCATTAAGTAAGAATATTGATGAGAGAAATTTACAAGTTTTAGCACCGATGTATAAGGGTGAAAATGGAATTGATGCATTAAATGTATTACTTCAAAATATTTATAATCCTAGAAGTAAAGCACGGGAAGAAATTACTTATGGAGATATCATATATCGTGAAAATGATAAAGTAATTCAACTGGTAAATGATTTAGATAATAATGTATTTAATGGTGATGTTGGTTTTATAGAAAGTATTTATAATAATAAAATTATTATAGATTTTGATGGTAATAAAGTAGAATATTCTAAGAAAGATTTAAAAGAAATTAAGCATGCTTATGCTATAACTATTCATAAGAGTCAAGGTAGTGAATTTATGCATGTTTTAATGCCAATTTCTTCATCATATTATAGAATGCTTTATAATAAATTAATTTATACGGGAGTATCGCGAGCTAAGAAGAGTTTAACATTAATAGGGGATCCAAAAACATTTATGCAGGCAGTTAATAATAATTATTCTTCATATCGTAAAACAAGTTTAAAAGAAAAGATTATTATGGTATATAATAATAAATAAAGTTAATACTATATTTAGAGGTGAATATGAAAAATATGGTTAAAGCTGCAGCACTTCTTGGTACCATGGGTTTAATTGGAGCTAGTGTATATCTTTATCAAGATAAAAATGCGAGAAAGAAAACTGGTAAAAAAGTATTAAATGCAATGGATAATGCTGAAGCGATGATTGCAAAGAAGATTAATTAACTTCGATAAAGATTATTACTTATGTAATAGTCTTTTTTAGATTGATAAAATTAATTAATTATGGTATCATTAGATAGTAAGGTTGTGATAATATGGATAAGAAAAAAAGATTAATTACAATGGTGGTAACTTTATTAGTTTTAACAATTGGAGTTACGTTTGCATACTTTATGGCTAGAACAGGTGAAGGAAAACAAGCGGGAACAACAATAACAACAGGTACTGTGGATGATTTAAAATTTAATGTAAGTAAAGAAAACTTATCACTAAACATAAATCAATTTAATTTTGCGAGTGGGGCAGGTAACTTAACAGATAATGTTACTGCTACAGCAAGTTTAAAAGCTAATAGTACAAAAAATACAGCTAAATATAACTATTATGTCTACTTTCAAATAGAAAGTAATGATTATGTTTATACAACAACTGACAAAAAGCCAGAGATAGTACTTTCTATTACTGGACCAAATGGAGAAATAACTTCTGTTGATGGATTAACATATGTCTCTGCAACAAATGCAGATGGCACTGTAGTAAAAGGATTTGATATTACAGAATCAAAACAATCCTTAATAAAAATAGCAGACTCTTTCGAAATAAGTAGTTCATCAAGTACAAATTATACTAATCAAGAATGGACATTTACTGTTACATTTATTAACTTAGATACAAATCAAGTTGGTAATCAAAATAAAAATTTAACTGGTAAAGTCTTAATTCAATCAAATAAATTAATTGATAGCGTTTCAGACGTTGCTAAAAGTGGAGATAATTTAGTAACTGCTATTCAAAGTTTAAGTACCAAAAGTAAACCATCATATACAGGATTATATCATCATGATGCAAGCTTAACAAATGGAGCAGGAGATAATTCATATAGATTTGCTGGAGCTGATCCAAATAATTATGTATGCTTTGGTTCAGATGAAGCTACATGTCCAACAGAAAATTTATATAGAATAATAGGTGTAATAGATGGAAAAGTAAAATTAATACATGCATATGGGGCAACAATAGATATGCTTGGAACAGATGAAGGATATGTAAATACATATCAAGCAGCATGGGAAAGTTTTTCTTCATATTACAAAGGAAACGGAGACTTAACAAAAATAGGAACATACAAATGGAATAAAACAAGAAATAATACATGGAGTACAAGCACAACTAATACAATAAATTTAAATACAAATTTCTTAACATATTTAGATAGCAAAAATACAAAATGGAAAAATATGATAGCAGATGCAACATGGTATGTAGGTGGAATGACTAAAGCTAATGCAGAATATTCAAATGCAAAAACAGCATATAACTATGAAGTTGGAGCAAATAAAGATGCAACAACAACAGTAATATCAAAAATAGGATTAATGTATGTAAGTGAATATTATTATGGAGCAACACCAGATTATTGGATGCAACCAGGGTTTGATGAAAATGGTTCATGGAATAGTGATTATACAGTATGGTCAGGAAATGATTATAGTAAAGCTTATAATGACAATTGGATGAGTACAGGTTTATTCGAATGGACAATTTCGCGTTATTCTACTGTTTCCGCCAGTGCGTTTGGTGTGGATGGCGGTGGCTTTCTGAATGTCATTGTTGTTGGCCACTCGAATGGGCTTGCCGTTCGTCCGTCCTTCAGTCTTTCATCTTCGATAAAATTTACATCGGGTGAAGGCACAGCTGCAAATCCGATCAGAATAAACATGTGATTAGGGAATATGCAAGTCTAGGACGTAAGGGCTAGGCATGCGGTATGCAAATTTATGCAGAGGTATGTAAGTAAATAACACTTTGCAAAAAAATAATTAATTTAACAATGTCTTTCCAAAAAATATATGTATAAATTAATAAATAATTTATCAATAAATGAAGTATACAAAGTAATAAAAAGTATACTTTTTTAATTAATTGAAAATAATTAGCACTTGCACTTGACAAGTGCTAATTTATGATATATAATATAGTTGTTCAAGTTAAGAAAGGAATGATTTTATGAACTTTGAAAATAATGATGAATTAAAAGATGTTTTAAATAAATATGGTAGAGATATAACTAAGAATGTTTTAGATAATAAAGTTGATCCTGTTATAGGTAGAGATGAAGAAATAAGAAATGTTGTTAGGATATTATCTCGTAAAAGTAAAAATAATCCCGTTTTAATCGGGGAACCAGGGGTAGGTAAAACTGCTATAGTAGAAGGACTTGCCCAAAGAATTATAAAAGGAGATATACCAAGCTCATTAAAAAATAAGACAATCTGGGAACTTGACTTAGGTGCCTTAGTAGCTGGTGCTAAATATCGTGGTGAATTTGAAGAAAGATTAAAAGCAGTCTTAAAGAAAATAAAAGATTCTGATGGTAACATCATAATGTTTATTGATGAAATTCACATGATAGTAGGTTCTGGTACAGATGGTGCAATGGATGTATCAAATATGTTAAAACCAATGCTTGCACGTGGAGAGATTCATGTAATCGGAGCTACAACTCTAAATGAATATCGTAAGTATATTGAAAAAGATGGAGCTCTAGAAAGAAGATTCCAAAAAGTATTAGTTAGTGAACCAAATGTAATGGATACAATAACAATACTACGTGGATTAAAAGAAAGATTTGAAATATTCCATGGAGTAACAATTAAAGATAGTGCCTTAGTTTCTGCAGCAACTCTATCTGATAGATACATTACAGATAGATTCTTACCAGATAAAGCAATTGACTTAGTTGATGAAGCATGTGCAACAATAAAGATGCAACTTGAATCAATGCCAGTTGAACTAGATGAACTTACTAGAAAAATAATGAGTTTAGAAATAGAAAGACAAGCACTAAAGAAAGAAAAAGATGAAATAAGTAAGAAAAGAATTAATGAAATAGATGAATCCTTAGTAGACTTAAAAGCCAAAGAAAAAGATTTAAGAACTAAATGGGATAGTGAAAAACAAGCTAAAGCTGAGATAAATAAGAAAAAGGAAGAACTTGAACAAGCACGTTTTGAATTATCTCAAGCAGAAAATAATTATGATCTAGAAAAAAGTGCAATGCTTCGTCATGGCAAGATTCCTGCACTAGAACAAGAACTTAAAAAACTACAAGAAGAAAATAAAAATGGTTTATTATCAGATGTTGTTAATGAAGAAAGTATAGCTAATATAATTTCTAGATGGACACATATACCAGTATCTAAATTAGTTAATAGTGAAAAAGATAAATTATTACATCTATATGATAGATTAAAGATGCGTGTTATTGGACAAGATAATGCACTAAAACTTGTAAGTGAAGCAATCATTAGGGCAAGAAGTGGAATTAAAGACCCTAATAAACCAATTGGTTCATTTATATTCCTAGGACCAACTGGTGTAGGTAAAACTGAAGTAGCAAGAAGTCTTGCATATGAACTATTTGATGATGAAAGACATATGATAAGAATAGATTGTTCTGAATATATGGAATCATTTAATGTTTCTCGTCTAGTTGGAGCACCTCCAGGATATGTAGGTTATGATGAAGGCGGAGAACTAACTGAAGCAGTAAGAAGAAATCCATATAGCATTGTATTATTTGATGAAATAGAAAAAGCTCATAAAGATGTGTTTAATATATTACTTCAAATACTAGATGATGGAAGACTTACTGATAGCCAAGGACGTGTAGTAGATTTTAAAAATACAATTATAATAATGACAAGTAACTTAGGTAGTGAATACATATTAGATGATGAGAAAAATGCAAATGAACTTGTTATGAATGAGTTAAAGAACACATTTAGACCTGAACTAATAAATAGAATTGATGAAATAATTATCTTTAATTCATTAAAGAAAGATAATATCGGTGATATTGTTGATAAAGTAATTCGTGAATTAAATAATAGATTATCACAAAGTTACTTACATGTTGAAATTACAGATAGTGCTAAAAATAAAATTATTGATGAAGCATATGATCCAAGATATGGTGCTCGTCCAATAAAAAGATATATTACTAAGAATGTTGAAAACCTAATAGCTCATAAATTAATTGATGCAAATATGGAAGTTGGAACAACTTTAGTAGTAGATTTAAAGAATAATGAATTTGTCATAAAATAATAATGGATGCATGAAATTCTCATGCATCTATTTTGTTTTTATGATATCATTATTGTGGATGATTAACTGTGAAATTTGAAAAATTAAATAAAACAATATCATATCTAGAATAATTTATGAAAAATTATAAGTTTGATAGTGATATCAAAGACTTTTTTAAAAGGGGGATGGTATAAACTTTGCGGTCACAATTTGTGACCGCAAAATTGAAAATATATATAATTGAGAAAGAAAAAATGAAGGATAAAATGAATAAATTAATAGTAAAAGATGATGAAAGAATAGAAAATTTAATTTATGAAATAAGGGGTAAACAAGTAGTGTTAGATAGCGATTTAGCTAGATTATACGGATGTGTGAATGACCAAAAGTAATAAATCAGGTTATTAAAAGAAATTTTGTAAATATGAATTCTAAAAGTAGAACTAATTCTCATGTTTTCACAGAACAAGGAGTTGCCATGCTTGCAAGTGTTTTAAAAACAGAAATGGCATCAAAAGTAAGTATAAATATAACGAGACATTTATACATATGAGAAGATATTTTTCTAGTAACATAATAAATTCTGAAACAATTTTAATAAACCACGAATACGAATTTTAATTTTAGAAGAATCATTTTCAAAATTGGATGAAAAATCTAAAGCAAATTCATTGATAATAACACATTCCATGACAGATTTATTATAGTGGATGAAAAAACTATATACATTTCAGGTGCATCATTCAAAGACTTAGGAAAGAAATGTTTCTGTATTAGTAAAATAGAAGATGAAGAAATACTAAAAAGTATTTTGAAAAAAATATATCCAACATAACAATATGTGTCAACAAAAAATGGTTGACACATATATTTTAATATGATAAAATAAAATCAGTTAATTTAAAGGAGGAGAGAATATGGCTGTTAAATTAAGATTAAAAAGAATGGGAGGAAAACAAAAACCTTTCTATCGTATCGTTGCTGCTGATTCAAGATTCCCAAGAGATGGAAGATTCATTGAAACAGTTGGAACATATAATCCAATCGCAAAACCTGCAGAAGTTAAAATTGACAAAGAACTTGCTATTAAATGGTTAAGTAATGGTGCACAACCTACTGATACAGTTAAAGCATTATTCAAAAAAGAAGGAATTTTAAAAGAATTTGCAGATGCTAAAAAGGGTAAATAATTATGGATATAGTAAAGTATACAGAATTTTTAGTTTCATCTTTAGTAGATGATCCAGAAATGGTTAAAGTTGAAATGTTTGATGAAGATGAAAACACTAAAATTATTGAAGTAATGGTACCTGAAAATCAAATGAAATATGTAATTGGTAAATCTGGAAAAAATGCCCACGCATTAAGAACATTAATTAATGCTTTTGCTTATATTCATAAAATGAATAGAGTAAAAATTAATATATCTGCATTTTAATGAATTATTATTGTTCAGATTCATTTAGATTAAGTCAAAGTGATGCTAATGAAAAAGTGGCTTCATACCTAAGCAAAGTTATTGATGCTGTAAATATTAGAATAGAAAATTTTGAAAAAGATAATCATATTTATGATACAGTATCATATCATGGCAAAGATATTGAAAGACTAAGAAGAATAACAAATAGAAATTACTTTGAAATTCTAAAGTTAGCATTACATTCAGAGGGTTTACCAATAAATTATGTTAAGAAAGTTGAAAGAAACGGAGAAATATCTTATTTATGTTTCTTTGAATTAATTGAAAAAAAAGGAAGATAAATTTTTAAAAAATTATCTTCTTTTTTTAATCGATATTTTTATTTTTAATAAATTCAGTTAACATTTTAGTCAAAGCTCTTTTTTCTATTCTTGAAACATAACTTCTTGATATTTTAAGCTCCTTTGCTATTTTTTTTTGTGTCATACCTTTTTTATTATTAAGACCATATCTTTTAATTATAATATCTCTTTCTTGTTTTTTTAAAAGCTTCAAATACTTCTTTAATAACATAATATTATTTTTTAAATCAAGTTTTTCAAATAAAGTTGTATCATTATCTTTGATTACATCAATTAAATTAATTTCATTTCCTTCCTTATCATGTCCGATAGCATCATTCAAAGATACCGTTGGCCCATATTTTTTATTACTTCGAAAGTGCATAAGTATTTCATTTTGAATACATCTTGCAGCATAAGTAGTTATCTTAGTTTTTTTATTATTTTTATATGTATCGATTCCTTTGATTAACCCAATCGTTCCAATACTTATTAAATCATCTGTATTTTCTTCTTTTACATCAAACTTTTTTACAATGTGAGCAACAAGTCTTAAATTATGTTCAATTAATTTATTTCTTGCATCAACACTTCCATTAAGCATATCATTTATAGCTTTTTCTTCTTCTTCCGGTGAAAGTGGTTCTAAAAAAACATTATTTGAGTAAGACCCTGTAAAAAATAACATATCCTTTATTATATTAAGTAAATTTAAAAACATATCAATACCTCTTTATTAAAATTATATATATTTTTTTAAAAAAATATGATATAATAGCTACCCAGGGGGGAAATATGAAAGAAATTATTGCAAAAATTGAACAAGAAATTATAAATAAAAACATGAGTTTAAAAATACTTTTGTCATATATTAAAGATAGTGATAAAGATACTTTAGAAATAGTTGATGAATTAACAAAAGAAAGTAGTATTATAACAAATTACTTAGAAAGCTTCTTTAGTCATATGCCAATTGTAACTGAAGAAAAATTAAGAAAGATGTATAGTGAAGAAGAAGCAGATATCTTAGTTTTCTATTGTGTTTTAAAGGGAAAAATTAGTGATGAAGCAATAGATTATAAACTAGATAATATTAGTGTTAATTCTAGTTTAAAGATGTATCTTCAAGAAATAAAGACTTACCCAATACTAGATAATGAAACAATACTTTATCATATCAGAAAACATCATAAAAATATAGCGTTATTTAACAAAACAAATGATAAAACCTATTATAATAACGCTATTTATCATCGTGATATATGTATTTCTAGTAACCTTCGTCTTGTAGTGTATTTTGCCAATAAATATGGAAGTACAACAATACCAGTTCAAGATTTAATTGCTGAAGGTAACATAGGTTTAATCAAAGCTGTAGAAAAATTTGATACGAACTTAAAAACAAAATTTACAACATATGCAAGTTTCTGGATTAATCAAAAAATAAATAGATACTTAAAAGAAAATGGTAAAATGATTAAAATACCAATTCATTCACAAGCAGAATATTTAAAATACAAAAGAGTAGTGGAAGATTATCAAAAAGTATATGGACATCAACCAAGTGAAGAAGAATTAGTTGATATGTTAGGACTTAATCTTGAAAAAATTAAAAGAATCGAAGAACAAACTGTAAATATTGTCTCATTAGATGATAAATTAGATGAAGATGATTCTCATAGTTTAGATAATTATAATATTGTAGCAAGTGGTGAATTTGAAGAAGATATAATAAATAAAGAAACAATTAAAAAACTACTTGATACATTAAATGAAAAAGAAAAGTTAATAATAGCATACCGTTATGGACTTGTTGATGGCAGAGACTGGACTTTAAAAGAAATCGGAGAAAATTTAGGTATAACTCGTGAAAGAGTAAGACAAATCGAAGATAAAATAATAAAAAAATTAAGAAGAAGATATGCAGGAAAAAAAGCCTTTGTTACAATTCATGAATATTTTAAAAAAAATAAAACAGATATTAATAAAGCATTTAACTATTTAAGTGATATAGACAAAGAAACACTACAAAGAATATGTGGTAGTGACTTAAGTAAACCAATAAATATTAAGTTATATACGAAAAGTCCATTAAAAGAAATAGTTAAGAATCTTCGTGATAACTTTAAGTATTTAAATCCTCAATTTATAGAAACAAACTTTAAAACTGAATATCAAGGAAAAAGGCTACTTGAAATAATATCACGTAGAAAGTTCGATGAATTAATTAAATTAGATCATACATCACTAGAATACACAAACCTTTCATTAGTGTTTGGTATAAATATATTATATCCAGCTAATTTTGATAATAAAAATATTGATGTAAACTTACTAATTAAAACTCTTGATATAAAGAAAAATGCTAAAAGTAATTATGAAGGAAAAATACTTCCCGATATCATCGGTGATACTTTAGAAAATGTTATGTTTTATTTACAAGAACTTGGAACTGACTCCAAAAAATATAGATTAATGATTGATACATTCGGTCAAAATTTAACAAAAAGATATTTAATCCAAAGTAATGAAATTGAAAATATTTTAAAAGAATTAATAAATGAAGTAATACCTGATGCAAGAAAAATAAAAGGAAAAACCTTACAACAAGTACTTAACTTAACTGATGAAGAATATTATTACTTTTTAGAAGATAGACAAAAGAGTGAATATAAATCAAATATCTTAACTAAGTTCTTCGGAGAAAATCTAACAGATATCTATAATAATAAAAATGCAAGTTCAAATGATTTAAAAATCTTACGTATTAGTTTAACTAAATTAATTAAAAAAGAAAAAGACTTATCTATTGAAAAAAATAAACTAAAGACAAGTTTTGAAAATAAAACATTGCAAGAATATCTTGAATTAAGTAATGAAGAATTTGAACATATCAAAACATTATTTAATAAAAAAGCAACATATTATAAAACATTAATGGATTGTTATAAAGATGATTTATCAAGTACTTATATAGTTCCGCGTTATTATGATACAAAAATAATAAGTATGCAAATAACACTAAAGAATTTAAAGGAAAAGTTGCATAAACAAAGTGTATATTATAAAAAGAAATATCATGATTTAATTAAAACAATGGACTTAACTAAATTTAATAAAGAAGAACTTGAAATATTAAAAAAAGCATTTGGTAATAACTTAAATATAGGTTATTTAAATACTTTATCAAATACTGAAGAAGAAAAATTTATAACACTTATTAATAAATATAACTTTGAAGAAGAAAAAACTAATAGTAAATTAAATGAAAAAATAAAAGAACTAGCAAAAGATATTCCAATAAATTATAGATTAGCACTTGATTTATATCTTGGTTTCTATGATGGTAAAAAATACACAGTTGATGAACTAAGTTTAATACTAAATTTACCAGCATATGAAATTAAAACAAGAATCAAAAATGGTATAATTTACATAAAGAATATTTTAAATACTAAAGATTTAGAATCACAAAAAGAACTAAATACTTTAATAAAATCATTATAAAGACTTGTAAAATTATAAAAAAGTGATACAATAGTATATCTAAAAAGAGGTGGATTATGGAAAAAAATATTAATGAAATTATTGTAAACTGGGAAAAAGAAATTACTGCCAACAAAAATACTTTATATAAGTATAATGAATTAACAATAAAAGAACTTGAAGAAATCATATCTAAAAGTAAAATAGTAAATGAATTTTTACAAAAGTTTATTAAAAAAGCAATGACTGAAGATGAAATAATTAAAAAAAATGGGGAAGATTGTTCTACTGTATTAGTTTCATATGCTTTAATTAATAATTTATTAAATGAACCAGTTATTGTTGATGATGAAGCTATGATGAATACATCAGATAGTGAAAAATTATATTGGCAAGATATAAAAAGACTTGAATCATTTACTCAAGAAAAAACAATAGAATATCATGCAAAGTATACTGAATGTTTAAAAAAAGCTCAAGAATCTAGTAATAAAGAAGAAAAAGAAAAGTATGAAAAGAAAGCAATATTCTATAGAAATAGTATCGTCGAAGGAAACATGAGATTAGTTATATCTGCAATAAAAAGATATCATCCTCAAGGTATGCAATTTCTTGATTTAGTAAATGAAGGAAATATTGGCTTAATCAAAGCAGTAGAAAAATATGAAATAAATCGTGGTTATAAATTTTCAACATATGCTTATGCTAGTATAAGAAGAAATGTAACTAGAGCCATCGCAGATAAATCTAGAGTTGTTCGTCAACCAGTTCATTTTACAGAACTATCATATCATGTTAATAAAGCCCGTGAAGAGTTTTATAATAAATATCATCGCGAAGCAACCGTAGAAGATTTAGAAAAAATGCTTGATGGAATAACCATAGATAGAATTCGTGATGTATTCACACTTGATGTTGAACCAGTTTCCCTAGATAGTAAAGTTCATAATCAAGATGAAGACGAAAGTGCAACACTAGGTAACTTTATTGCAAGCAAAGAAAAATCACCAGAAGAATTAGTATTTAGAAGTGATAACAAACAACAAGTAAGAGAAATGTTAACTGTTTTAACAGAACGTGAAAAGTATGTTATCGAAGAAAGATGGGGACTTAACTCTGGCAAAGTAAAAACTCTTGAAGAAGTCGGAGCAGAACTAAGTGTAACCCGTGAAAGAGTAAGACAAATTGAAGTTAAAGCCTTACGTAAATTACGTGGTTTTGCTAAAAGTAGTGTAAGTGAATACATTAATAATAATTCAGCATCATTAAATGTTGATAATATGTATAGTGGTAAAAAATTAATAAATATTCTAGGTTATACATATCCAGATTTTGAAATATATAAATCAAGACTTGATAAAAGTACTAAAATGTATGAAATACTATTACTATTATTTGGCAAGAATTTTAATGAAGTATATACATCTGAATTAGTAACAACTCATGAAATAAAATTATTCCATAACTACATTATAAAGTGCACAACTGAAAGAGAAAAACTAAAGAAAAAATATGTTAACAAAAATATCAGCGAAATATCTAACTTACCAGCAGAGTGTATTGAATGTTACTTAAAAGATATAGATAAGGATGATCCAAAATATATATTCTTAAAGAAAATGTTTGGTAATAAATTTAATCATCGTCTTAAAGAAGAAGAGTTATCTATTCCAGTTATGGAAAAAATAGATTATATAGTGATGGAACTTAAGAAAATGTTTGCTCATGATGATTTAATTGAAAGATCAGGTTATCAAAATAAAACTTTAATGGGTATTTTAAATATCAATAGTGAAGATGTTGAATGGTTAATGAATAGTCAAAATAAATTAACAAAAAGTTATGAAATAATCATGAAAGCTTTTGGATTAGATGGAATGAGTATTTATGATGGAACAAATTTAACTACTAATGAAAAGAATGTTTTATTTGCACTTCTTAAAGCTTGGAAGAGAAAAGTAATAAGAAGAAATATGGATTTAACGGAAAGTGAAATAGAAATCGGGGATACTCAAATATCCATTAAAGCTCAAGTTAAAAAAGATTTACTACCCGAAATAATTAAAATGTTACCAATGGATTGTAGAATGATCGTGGGCTTAAGTTTAGGTTTATATAATGGTAAAGCATATTCGATTAAAGATATAGCATCTTTCTATCAAAAGAATGAAGAAGAAGTAATAAGCCTTTTAAAAAAGGGACTTACAGGCATCGGAGAAATATTAAAGTATTATAAAACAATATATAATGGGAAAATAAATTATAGTGAAAAAGATTTATCTATATTAAAACGAGTTCAAGAAATTAAACGAAATTAACTCGTTTTTTCTTTATAAAGAAAAACTTGTGTGATATACTATAAACAGGTGATAAACATGGTAAAAAAATTAATATTAATAGATGGAAACAATTTAATGTTTCGTAGTTATTATGCAACTGCATACACTGGTAACATGATGAAAAATTCAAAAGGAGTACCAACAAATGCTTTATTTGGTTTCGTAAATATGATGAATAAAATAATATCTGAAGAAAATCCATCATACATGGCTGTTGCTTTTGATATAGGTAAAAACTTTCGTAAAGAAGAATATGATTTTTATAAAGAAGGAAGAATAGATACTCCGGAAGAATTAAAAATACAAATGCCTATAGCTAGGGAAATTCTAGATAAAATGGGAATCAAATATTTTGAACTTGCACCATATGAAGCTGATGATATCGTTGGTACTATTGTTAAAATGACCGAAGCAGATAAAGATTTTGCATCAGTTATAGTTTCAAGTGATAAAGATTTACTTCAACTAATCAGTGATGAAACTGAAGTAAAATTATTAAAACAAAATGGTTTTATAAGATATAATCATAAGGCTTTTGTTGATGACTATGGAATTGAACCAATAAAAATGATTGATTTAAAAGCTTTAATGGGAGATCAATCAGATAATATTCCTGGTGTAAAAGGAATCGGTGAAAAAACAGCATTAAAACTTCTTCAAGAATATAAGTCTTTAGAAAATTTATATGATAATATTGATAACATCAAAGGTAAAACAAAAGAAAAATTAATAGAAGATAAAGAAATGGCTTTCATAAGTAAAAAAATAGCAACTATATATAAAGATGTACCTCTTAATATTGTGCTCGAAGATTTAAAATATGAAAAAAATATAACACCAGAATTACTTGATTTATTTAAAGACTTAGAATTCTTTTCATTTTTAAAAAACATGGAAATAAAAAAAGAAACTAAGACTCTAAAATACTCCAGTATCAGTACCATAAATAATATTTCACTAGACAAAGATATATCTATTGATGTAATGCTAGATAATGAAAACTATCATCTAGCTAAGCTAGTGTCTATGTCTATAAGTGATTCTAAAAATAATTATATTGTTAATAAAGATGATATATTGAATGTCTTAAATGAAATAAAGAATTATAACATAACCACATATGATGCTAAAAAAATAATAGTTAACACAGGTATAAAAATAAATTGTGTAAATGATATAATGATTAGTGCTTATCTACTTAATTTAAATACTAAAGATGATTTAGCATACTTAGCAAATCAATCTAATAATGATTTATTATATTATGATAACTTAAAGAAAAATAACTTTAGTGATATAGAATTAGAAATGGTAAAAAGAAGTAGATATTTATTTTCTATAAAGGATGAACATATTAAAGAATTAGAAAATAGTAATGCACTAAGCCTTTACCAAAATATTGAAATGCCTTTATTATATGTTCTAGCAGATATGGAAAAAACTGGTATTATTTGTAACAAAGATATTTTAAAAGATATGTCACTAGAACTTGATGTAAAACTAGAACTACTTACTAAAGAAATATATAATCTAGCAGGTATAAAGTTTAATATTTCATCACCAAAACAACTCGGTGAAGTATTATTTGAAAAACTAGAAATAGCAAAGGGTAAAAAGAATAAAACAGGTTATAAAACAGACATTAAAGTATTAGAAAAACTTATTGATAAACATCCAATCGTAGAAAAAATACTTGAATACAGAAATCTATCTAAATTAAAAAGTACATATATCGAAGGATTAAGTAATTATATCTTATCTGATGGAAAAATACATACGATATATAAACAAACTTTAACAAGAACTGGAAGATTATCATCAACTGATCCAAACTTACAAAACATACCAGTTCGTGAAGAACTTGGAAGAAACATAAGAAAAGCATTTTTGCCTGAAAATGATTGTTTATTAAGTGCTGATTATAGTCAAGTAGAACTAAGGGTAATGGCTTCTTTATCAAATTGTAAAAGTCTAATTGCAGCATTTCAAAATGATGAAGATATTCATACTCATGTTGCAAGTGAAGTATTTAATGTACCCGAAGAAGCAGTAACAAAACAAATGCGTCGTTGTGCAAAAGCAGTAATATTTGGTATTATTTATGGTATCTCAGGTTTTGGACTCGGCGAAAATTTACATATATCAAAATCAGAAGCAGATGACTTCATTGAAAAATTCCACAAGTTATATCCAGAGGTTAAAAACTATACTGATACTCAAGTAAGTCTTGCAAAAGAAAAGGGTTATGTCACAACACTTTTTGGAAGAACCAGAGTAATCGAAGAAATAAATAATCCTAATTATTTGATTCGTCAAATGGGGGAACGTATGGCAATGAATACACCAATCCAAGGTACAAGTGCAGATATCATGAAGTTATCAATGATTAATGTTTATAATAGGTTTATGCGTGAGGGTATAACTAGTAAAATACTTCTTCAAGTTCATGATGAAATAATCGTAGATTGTAAAAATAGTGAACTAGATAAAATAAAGAAAATAGTAAAAGAAGAAATGGAAAATGTATATAAACTAAGTGTTCCATTAAAAGTAGAAATAGATACTGGTATAAACTGGTATGAGGCAAAATAATGAAAAAAGTAATAATAATTTTATTAGTTATAATATCTTTATTTGGTATTATCTTTGGTATTAAAAAACTTAATACCAAAGATAACCAAACTCCAAAAGAAACTTTAGAAAGTGATGTAATAGTTTTTAAAGATAAAAATTTAGAAAATGCTATAAAAAATATAATGGGTACCGATGATATAAAAATAAATGATGCCCTAAATATAAAAAGTCTTTATCTAGATAATTTAAATATCAAAGATATATCAGGTATAGAATACTTTAAAAATCTAGAAGCATTATCCATGAGCCAAAATAACATCAAAGACATAAGTAAACTAAAAAGTCTTACTAAATTAAAAATACTTCTTCTTAACCTAAATAAAATCAAAGATATAAGTCCATTAAAAAACTTAACATCTTTAGAAAAACTTAGTTTATTTTCAAATGAAATCGAAGATGTATCAGCTTTAACATCACTAAATAATTTAACAAATATGCCAACACTTTATAATAACAACATAACTAATCTAGAAGTAATGGCACCACATTTAGATAAGATATTAAATAACAGTTTAAATAATTTTTATACATATGAATTTAAAGATAATGATATAATCTATAAAAGAGATTTTTCGAATCAATATCAAAGTGGATGTAATGATACATATGTAAGATGTGAAAGCTTCACTAATTATGAATGGAATAAAAATAATATAAAAACTTATAAAGAAGCAAAAGAAGTTGCTAAAAATTTTGCAAGTACTTTAACTAGTGATATGACAGACTTAGATAAAGTTATTAAAATATCAGAATTTATAATTAAGAAAATGGTTTATAAAAGTACAGATGGATTATATGATGGAACAAATGACTTATATTATCCTTTAGTTTTAGGTTATGGACAATGTCATAATTATGCTCAAAGCTTTAACTTTTTAGCTAATCTAGTGGGGCTAGTTTCATATTCAGCTTTCGCCGGAGCACTTCATGAATGGAATTTAGTAAAAATAGATGGAAAGTTTTATCACTTAGATTTAACCTGGGCAGATCAAGGAGATACCCTCGATTATAGATTTGTTAATGTATCAACAAATACAATTGATACCCTCCATGGATTTAAGTTTAATTATCCAACAGATATTGAAATATCTTCAAAAGACTTACAAGTGAAAGAAGGAATTTAATTATGCCAGAAATAGCAGAAGTAGAAACAGTAAGAAATACTTTAAAAAGAATGATTCTAAATAAAAAAATAATTGATGTTAATATAATTTATCCCAAGATTATTGAAAGTAACATCTCTGATTTTAAAAACATCTTAGTGGGAAGAAGTATCATTGATATATCTCGCCGTGGTAAATATTTATTATTTGATTTAAATGATTATGTTTTAATAAGTCACTTAAGAATGGAAGGGAAGTACTTCATTAAAAAAAGTAATGAACCAATAGAAAAACATGAACATATCATCATATCATTTAATGATAACACAGACTTAAGATATCATGATACAAGAAAATTTGGAAGAATGAATCTAGTTAAAAAAAGTGATGTAAATAATATTGAATGTATTAAAAAACAAGGTATCGAAGCAAATGATAAATCATTATCTAAAGAATATATTTATAATAAGATTCATAATAAACATATACCAATTAAAACATTACTTTTAGATCAAACAATAATCAGTGGTTTAGGTAATATCTATGCTAATGAAGTTTTATTTTCATCCCACATAAACCCAGAAAGAATGGGTTCATCTCTGTCTTTAGCAGAATGTGAAAGTGTTGCAAGATGTTCTAATAAAATAATAGATGAAGCAATCAAGTACGGTGGTACTACGATAAAAAGTTATACTTCATCACTCGGAGTAACAGGTAGATTTCAACAATTTTTAAATGTTCATAAAAAAGAAAATGAACCATGTCCAGTATGTAATACAAAAATAGTGAGAATAAAAATCGGAGGAAGAAGTACCTATTATTGTCCGAAATGTCAAAAGTGAGTTTTTACTCATTTTTTTTATTGTATTTAAATTCCAAACATGATAAAATCAAAATAACAAGAGTAATATTGAAAGGAAGGTAAGAAATGGATTACATTATAACAATCAAAGATATTACTAAAACATATAAAACTAAAAAAAGAGATGTTGAAGTTTTAAAAAACATAGATTTAACATTTAGCTTAGGTAAGTTCTATGCCATAATGGGTCCATCTGGTTCTGGTAAATCAACTTTATTTAATATTCTTGGTTTAGTTGATACCCCATCAAGTGGAACTTATAGAATAAATGGAATTGATACAACAAAATTAACTGATAAATCTTCATCAATAATTAGAATGAATAATATTGGTTTTGTTTTCCAAGACTTTAATCTTGATCCATATCTTAATGCATTAGAAAATGTAATGATGCCACTTTATTTAAATAAGAAAATTAAAAAAGAAGATAGAGAAAAAATTTCTAAAGATATCTTAACTAAATTAAATATAGAAAATAGACTTGAACATTTTCCAAATGAATTATCCGGCGGAGAAGCCCAAAGAGTTGCAATAGCTAGAGCCTTAGTAAATAATCCAAATATCATTCTAGCAGATGAACCAACAGGTAACTTAGATGAAGAATTAGAAACAGAAATATTTAAAATATTAAAAACTTTAACCAAAGAAAATAAATGTGTAATAGTGGTAAGTCATAGTAGTAAAATAAAAGAATATGCTGATGTAGTATATACCCTTAAAGATGGGAAAATTTCATTATGAAATTAAAAGATACAATTAAATTAAATCTAATTCATATATTTAGAAATTCTAAAAATAAATACTATATCTTAGCATCAGTTATATTATCTACATTACTATTATTCATTTTAAGTTTTAAAACCAATATGTATAACTATATAAATAATACCATAATTGAAAATGTTGGTTTTAGAACAATTCTTATTGGTCCTAATTATAATTATGATGATTATGGCTTAAATACAATAAAAAATATGGAACATATAAGTTATACTTATAGTTCTAAATATGCATCTACTTCAATAGAAAGTAGTTTTAAAAATAACTACTTTGATGGAATAATTACACTCATGCCAAGTAAATTAATAGATAATAATAACCTGTCAAATGGCGAAGCCATATGTCCAATTAACTTTTATCCATCATCTTCTGCAGATGAATTACTAGTTGATAATTCAAAGTCTCTTTCTGGAAGAAGCCTATTAAATAAAACATTTACTATTAAATATAATGATTATATAAAAGAATTAAAAATAATATCTTTATATGATTCAGTATCAACATCCACTATAGCAAATACCTGTTATGTTAGTGATAAAGTTATAAAAGAAATCAGAGATTATCAAGAATCATCAAATGAAGGTGTAATATATGGTATCATTGCAGTAGTAGATAAAAAAGAAAATGTAACTGATGTATTAAATAAATTAACTAATCTAGGTTTTGACGCAAGCATAGAACTTGAGGCAGATACCTCGATGTTTAATAACATAAATATAATTTGTAATGCATTAACTATAATCATAAGTCTTGCATTAATATTAATAATATACTTTTATATAAAAAAGAAAATCTATAATGATAATAAAAATATTGGTATACTTAGAAGTATTGGTTTTAATAAATTAAGTTTATATCTATATTACTTAAATGAAATATTATTACTAAGTCTTATATCATTTATAATATCAGTTATTATATTTATAAGTTTATTTTTCTTAATAAAATATATCTATATAAATAAATATATAAACAAAATAGTTCAAATATCACTTTATTTAAAAGATTTTATTATACCAATTATTATAATTATTATATTACCTTTATTATCAACATCTATAATGGTAATTAAAAAAATAAGATGTAATATTATAACTTTAATCGGAGGTAAAAAATGATTATAAAAAGCTTTCTAAGAAAAAAAGATACTAAAATATATTTTGTAATAATTACAATAATTATATTAGTTATATCTATACTTTTAAGTTTTATAAAGTATTATCAAAAAATAGTGGATGATATTTATAAAGAAAGAAGTACTTTAATTATAAAATCAGGTAATGATTCACTTCCCTTTTTAAAAAAATATAGTTACCTAGATAATTTCAAAAGGGGAGTATTTGTAAAAAGTAACAAGAAAGACTCTAATATAACTAACAATGGATTAACTATAACAGAAAATAATAATGGATTAGAAAAAATATTTTCATATGGAAAAAATCAAAATGAAGCAATAGTTAAAAGTGATGAGACTTTAAATGATAACCAAGTAGTCATTGGTATACCAGATGTCGAATATAACAACTATTCTGATAAAGAAATATCACTAATATATGAAAACAAAACATATACATTTACTATCAAAGATATTTATAAATCAAAGTTATCAGAAATAAAAGTATCAAGTAATGTATTTAATAATTTACTAAGTAATACTAATTATTATTTATATACATCAGATATAAAGTCATATAATAAATCAAGAAACTTAATAAATGATTTAAATAGTAATAAAAACTTAACAAATGTAGATGTTAAAATTGATTCATACTTCTTTGGTTTTGAAAGTAATACTTTATATAAATATAATGATTTATCAAATGTATTAAAAGTAATAACTTACATAATAATATTTATATTTATTATATTTACCATTGTTGTAAATAATAATCAAATTAATGATTTAAAAAAGAATTTAAATCTAGAATACAAAATAGGGTATAACAAACTACAAGTTAAATTAAATTTATTTAAAAGATTATTCTTATTACATTTATTATCAATAGCATCATCTACTCTGGTATTACCAGTAGCCATATTAATCATAAATAAATTATTCGATATAACCTTAAACTTTCCAAATATGTCAATATTTATTATAATGTTTTTAATAATGGATTCTACACTTTTATTGAAAAATATTAATTTTTTATGCGAAAGGTATTGATTTTTATTAAAAAATAGTGTATGTTATATATCGAAACGTGCCTAGGAAACTTTTGAAGCCTTAGGTCTTTTTCATGTATTAACTTTTTATTGTGCCTATAAAAATTTTGTGGTAATATAATATTAAGGAGAACGTATGAAAAAGAATAAAAAGAAATATGTAATAATAGCTATTATATTAATAGCACTTATAGTTGCTTTAATAGTAACTTACTTTGTTGTGTTTAAGAAAAAAACAAACAATAATGAAATTGATAACAATGTAACAAATTACAACTCACCATATGAAATTAAAGATAATACTTTACAAGCATTTGACTTATATTTCATGCAACTTGAAAATAACAAAAAGAATATGGTTTATAGTCCACTTTCAATTAAGTATGCCTTATCAATGTTGCGAGAAGGCACAATAGGTAGTTCAAATAAAGAACTAAATAACATCATAAGTAATTATGATATAAAAACTTATGATACAACTAAGAATTTATCACTAGCAAATGCATTCTTTATCAAGGATGATTACAAAAAGAATATCAAAGATAGTTTCATTAAAACATTAAAAGAAAAATATAATGCAGAAATTATTTATGATTCATTTGAAAGTACGGATAATATTAATAATTGGATTAAAGAAAAAACACTTGGATTAATACCAAATATCTTAGATGATGCTAAAGATAATACATACTTTTTAGTAAATGCCCTAGGTGTTGATATGGATTGGAAATATGTTATTCAAGAAGCATATACAGAAAATGATAACTTAAATGTTTATAATGATGGACATAGACATTATGCTGGTTTTGGTGTAAGTTATGCTCATGAAAATTATTTTGTTGGTGTAGATGTCATAAATGATGATTATTATCCAGTACTTCCATTTGATAACAATAGATTAAAAGCAAAATCAGTAGAGTTTGCATCATCAATTAATAACTATGACATTATAAATGAACTTGGGGAAGCAAACATCAGAAAAATTGTTGGTGAAGAGTATGAAAAATGGCTAGCTTCTGGTGAATGTGGTGGAAGTGATGAAACTACCGAAGAACTACTAAATAGATATATTAAAGAATTATCTAAAGGTTATAAAGATGTTGGCACGTCTACTGATTATAAATTCTATATTGATAGTGATGTTAAAGTATTCCAAAAAGAATTAAAAAATTATAATGGTTTAGAACTTGAGTATATTGCACTTATGCCTAGAAAAGAACTTTTAAGTGACTACATAAAAAATATAGATAAAGATAAAATAAGTAATTATATTAATGATTTAAAATCAATTGAATTAAATAATTTTGAAAAAGGAAAAATTACTAAAATAACAGGTAAGTTACCATTATTTGAAATGACTTATGACTTAGATATCAAAAGTGATTTAGAAAAACTTGGAGTACAAAGTATATTTAAAGAAGGTTATGCAAGATTAGATAAATTAAGTACTGATAAATCATCTTACATAAGTACCATAAAACATCGAGCTAATTTTGAATTTTCAAATGAAGGAATAAAAGCCTCTGCAGCAACAGTAGGTGGTGGAGCAGGGGATATGTCTTGTGAATTTGATTATTTATTTGATGTCCCAGTTGTAGAAATAGATATGAATTTTGATAAACCATTTATGTTTATCTTAGAAGATAAAAAAACAAAAGAAGTTTGGTTCATGGGAACAGTATATGACCCAATAATTGCAGATTATGAATAGGGATTAATTCTCTATTCTTTTTATATAATTTAATATGGAAGAATTAAAAAGATTAAAAAATATTAAAGTAGAAAACTACGTCTGGGTAATATATATAGGTATTATTATTTTAAGTTGGTATGCTAATAGCATAGAAAAAGATTATTTAATAAATAAAGATAAGGAAAGTAAATATTTGTATCAAGCATTAATGATTTTAATATTTAGTATACTACTTTTAATATATTCATATTTTACATTTGATTCATATAGTGACTATAAAAGTGTTAAAGAATTTAATAAGAAAAAGGTACTTAGATATGCATCATTTATTGCATCATTTTTAATACTTATCAGTGGTATTATCTTTTTAGTTATAGCCATCACAGATGATAACATAGATACAGAGATTGCATTTAATTAAAATATTTAGTATAATTAACTTGATAAAAACTTGAGGTGGAGTATTATGTGTGATCGCGTTACTATAAAAAAACATGCTAAAGAAGATATGAAATATCATTACTTTAGAAATGTTTTTGTTACATTTATTTGTTTTATTATTTTATCCGGAGGATATAACTTAGGTAGAGATAAAGCTTATACCATTAATTATAGCAAGTTAAATAATACTCCGATAGTAAATAAAATGGGTGAAATCGAAGAAGGTTACCAAAAAATAGAACAAGAATTAAAAGATAAATATAAAAATGGAGTAATAGCATACTTAATTAATGAAACAGATTCAAATGGTTCATTTACATATACAATATTTAATGGTATTAATAAACTTATTTTTAGTGAAAAAATATCAACAGGTATAATTATTTTAATTAGTGGTATAGTATTCTGGACTATTAATATAATATTTTTTAAAGTAATTGAAATAGGTAAAAATAGATATTTTTTAGAAAAAAGAAGATATTATGATACTAAAATAGAAAGAATAATGTTTCCATATAAAGTTAAAAAGACTTTTCACTTAGCATATATTTTATTTTTAAAATTTATTTATCAAATATTATGGTGTTTTTCAATTTATAATATTATACCAAAGTACTATGAATATAAAATGATTCCCTATATATTAGCGGAAAATCCAAATATTAGTAAAACAGATGCATTTAGATTATCAAAAAGTTTAAGTGATGGAGAAAAACTAAATATGTTTAAAATGGATTTATCATTAATTGGTTTCCAAGTTCTTAATTTAGTTACTCTAGGTATAAGTAAAATATTTTATTCTGATGTTTATATTAATTTTATTTATGCTGAGTATTACATGAATTTAAGAAAAAAGGTAAATGATAAATTATTAAATGATGATGCTCTAGATATAGAATATGGAAAACATTTAGAATATCCATATATTCATAATAAAAAGTTTATAAATATAGATTATAATAAAAATTATGATTTATTAACTTATATATTATTCTTTTTTACATTTTCATGTTTTGGTTGGATCTGGGAAGTGTTCTTAGAATTTGTAAAATCTGGTAATTTTGTAAATCGAGGAACAATGTATGGACCATGGTTACCGGTTTATGGCTGGGGCGGCATATTAATATTGCTTCTTTTAAAAAATTATCGCGATAAACCAGCATTATTATTCTTTTTAGCATTTACCTTATGTGGTATTGTTGAGTACTTAACAAGTATATATTTAGAATATGTTGTTGGTTTAGAATATTGGAATTATAGTGGTTATTTTCTAAATATAAATGGAAGAATATGTCTAGAAGGATTAATTTTATTTGGTCTTGGAGGTGTTGGTTTTACATATATTTTTGCACCTATTCTAGATGACTTTTATAAAAAAATAAATAAAACATTTAAAATAATACTTGCATCCATTTTAATATGTGGTTATTTAATAGATTTAAGTTATACTCATGAACATCCAAATTCTGGAAGTGGAATAACTAGTGATTTAGTAATTATACATAAGTAAATTGTGACAAAATGGTTTTAAGACGCACGGATGCGTCTTAAATAAAAATAAGACGCAAAAAAACAAAAAAATGCGTCTTAAATAAAAATGTTACTAAAGTAGCAAAACATCTTGTTACTTTTTTTATTTTTGGGGTTTACTTATAAAGTAAGAAAGTAGACAAGTAATATGAATAATAAAAAATCATTAGTATATGGCATAATAGCATTATTAGTTATAACATTATCAATAATCGGTGTAACTTGTGTATATTTTCAAAACCAATATGACTCCACATCTAATGCAGATGTCAAAGTAACTACATATACTACAGATATTTTAACTGCATCAAAAAAATTTGACTTTATTTATAAAAAGAGGAATGGGCTATGTCACCTAAGTCTAGTACAACTGGTGGTGCATGGATATTCTACATTGTTAGTTTTATATCAAGTTATGATGTAACTTTTACTGATATGATTAAACCTACCATGTTTCTTTTGATGGATTAGCTATTAATCTTTATTACATAAATTGAATTGAATTTATTTCAGTTTTTTCTTTACTTATATTGTATCACATGATACAATCAGATTAGGAAGGTGGTATGTTGTCAAAACAAATAAAGATAAGTAAAGAAAAAATATTACAAGCAGCCTTCGATATAACAAAAGAGAAAGGCATTGAATACGTTAGTAATAGAGAAATAGCTAAGTATTTATCATCCTCGATTAGACCTATCTATTATCAATTTAAAAATAGTAGTGAACTAATAAGTGAGTTATATAAAAAAATAGAAAAATATTTTTGTGATTATGTAACTAATAACTTAAATGATACAATACCTAAGTATAAACAAACAGGTATTAATTATATTAAGTTTGCTAAGAATGAAAAGAGTTTATTTAAAGTATTATTCATGAGTAAAATTAAAAGTGAAGATGACTCCTTCAATATAATTAAAGAGTACGCTATGGATAGTACTAAGTTAAGTAAAAAAGATATAGATACGTTTCATAATATGATGTGGATATATACACATGGTATAGCTTGCTTAATCGCAAGTGAGAAAATTATACTTACTGATGAAGAAATAAGTAACTTACTAACGAAAGAGTTTAATGTATTAATGAAAGGAATAAAAGATGGAGAATGTAATTGAAGTAAAAAATTTAACAAAGAACTATAAAAAGAAAAAAGCAATAGATGATTTATCATTTAATGTTTATGAAGGGGAAATATTGGGACTTTTAGGACCTAATGGATCAGGTAAAACCACAACAATTAATTGTATATTACAATTACTTAAATATGACCGTGGTACTATAAAAATATTTGGTAAGGAAATGAAACCAGATTCATATGATATTAAAAAAGATATCGGAGTAATATTTCAAGAAGTAGCAGTTTTTGATGAACTAACAGTTTATGAAAATATAGATTATTTTTGTGGTTTATATATTAAAGATGAAAAGAAAAGAAGTAAATATGTATTAGATGCAATTAAATTAGTTGGTTTAAAAGACTTTAGTAAGTTTTACCCAAAAGAATTATCTGGTGGCTTACTACGTAGACTTAATATAGCATGTGGAATAGCCCACAAACCAAAACTCATATTTTTAGATGAACCAACTGTAGCAGTTGATCCACAAAGTAGAAATAATATATTAAATAATATAATTAAATTAAAGACAAATGGTGCAACCATAGTCTATACAACACATTATATGGAAGAAGCAGAACTTATAACAGATAGAATTATAATACTTGATAATGGTAAAATAATAGCTGAAGGTAATAAAGATGAACTTAAAAAACTATCAAAACTTGAAGAAAAAATAACTATTGAAATAAATGATATAAGTGAAGATATAATAGAAAAAATAAAGAAATTTAAAACAGTAGATACTATATCTAAAAATAATAATCAAGTAGTAATTAAATATATAAATGGTAAAGATAATCTAGGTGAACTTATAAACTTCTTAAAAGAAGAAAATGTTAACTATTTAAAAATATTTTCTGAAAGACCTACATTAAATGATGTCTTTTTAGAATTAACTGGAAAGGACTTAAGGGACTAATGTTTATTCATAATTATAGATATTTTTATAAAATTTTAACTAAAAACAAAGGTCTTTTATTCTGGACATTAATATTTCCCATTATTCTAGGTACGTTCTTTCATATGGCTTTTAAAGATATTGAGAAAAAAGAATCAATTAATCCCTTTAATATAGCAGTGGTTGGAAACAAAAATGATGCTTTTAGACTCGCATTAGATGAAGCCCAACAAGGAAAAAATCCAATATTTGATGAAATATATTATACAGATTACGATGAAGCAAAAAAGCTACTTGAAGAAGAAAAAATCATAGGTATTATAGATTGGACTACTGGTAAGCCAGAAATATATGTAAATAAATCTGGTACTAATGAAACAATATTAAAATATTTTGTAGATGAAACTATTATAGATAAAGAAATAGATTATCATTTTGCTAAATATAATATAGTTGATGCAACTAGAGTAAATATAAGTTATACAATGATTGAGTATTATACCCTAATTGCAATGACAGCTCTATATGGTGGAGCATTATCTATTTATATGATTAATAAGTTATTACCAAATATGAGTAGTATGGGTAAAAGAATAGGAGTATCTCCAGTAAAAAAGAAAAACCTAGTATTAAGTGGTACTCTAGCTAGTCTATTAGTCTCTCTTATTTCAATGTCAATATTATTACTTTATACTTTAGTAGTTTTAAAAGTTAACTACGGAGATGATTTAAAAAAAGTAATACTTTTAGCATTTACTGGTTGTGTTGCCGGTATTAGCTTAGGTTTATTTATTGGAATAGTTCTAAAAACTAATGAAAATGCTAAAAGTGGAATTTTAATAGCTATAACTATGTTTTTATCATTCTTATCAGGTATGATGGGTATTACCATGAAATATGTTATTGATAAAAATATACCAATATTGAATATGATTAATCCTGCTAATATGATAACAGATGGCTTATATTCACTATATTATTATACATACTTAGATAGATATTATTTTAATTTAATAAGTCTAATAATATTTTCACTAACTTTAATAGTAATATCTTCTCTTTGTTTAAGGAGGCAAAAATATGATAGTATTTAAAACTTTTTGGAAAATAATAAAAAAATATAAAGGTACCATCATAGGTTTTACCATTATGCTTTTAGTATTTGGTACAATTAATTCAAAAAGTAAAGACACATCAACTAGTTTCAATGAAACCATACCAGATATAGCAGTTATTGATAAAGATAATACTGATTTTTCCAAAAACTTAGTTAAATACCTAAGTACAATTGCAAATATCAAAGATATTAAAGAAAGTGATATTGATGATGCTATATTTTATAGAGATATAAGTTATTATATATGTATACCAGAAAACTTTGAAGAAAATGTTTTAAGATATAAAGATGAACCAGTTATTATTAAAACAAATGAAACTCAAGGATCATTCATAGTTCAAACTTACTTAAATAGATATTTAAATGTTTTAAAAATAAGAACATTTTTCTCAGATGATAAAGAAGAAATAGTTAGAACTGTTGATAAAATAATGAATAGTGAAGCACAAATTCATGTAAATTCTACATTTGATTCTAACCAATATAGTGGCTTAAATAGATATTATAATTTTGCAAGTTATACTTTAATATCAGTTATTATGTTCATTATAGGTATAGTTTTATCAAGTTTCCATAAAGAGTCAATAACTAAAAGAATAAATGTAAGTAGTATGGATTATAAAAACCATAATAGATATATTATTTATGCAAGTATAATTTATACTGTTATTGTAGTATTATTTTATGCATTGTTAGGTCTATTTACTTTTGGCACAATAACCCTTAGTAAAAGAGGCTTATTACTTATATTAAATACTTTAGTATTCTCAGTATCATGTCTGTCTCTTTCAATACTTGTAAGTAGTCTAACAAATAACAAAGGTGCCCTAAATGGTATGATTAATGTAATAGGTTTATCTCAATCATTCTTATGTGGGGCATTTATTCCATCAATGTATCTACCTAGTAAAGTTGTATCTATTTCTAAAATATTCCCAGCATATTACTATATAAATAATAATGATTATATATCCACAACTGAAGTATTTTCTATAAATCCATTTTTAAAAAATATAATAATATTGATTATATTTAGTATATTATTCTTAATTATAAATAACATTGTAACTAAAAAGAAAAGAGTATCATATGAATAGATGTAAATGGTGTAACCTAGAAAATTCAAAATATGTAGATTATCATGATTCTGAATGGGGTATTCTAAATCTAGATGAAAATTATTTGTTTGAAATGCTTGTACTTGAATCTTTTCAAGCAGGTTTATCGTGGGAATGCATACTAAATAAAAGAAATGCATTTGCTCAAGCTTTTGATAACTTTGATATAGATAAAATAATTAATTATGATGAAGTAAAAATAAATAGTTTATTAAATAATAAAGATATCGTAAGAAATAAACTAAAGATTAATGCAACAATTAATAATGCTTTAATATTTAAAACGATTGAAAAAGAAAAGGGTAGTTTTAAAAATTATATTCTTAAATATTTTAAGGAATATCCAATATATGAGGTTGGTAAAACCACATCAGTTATATCAGATAATATTAGTAATGATTTAAAACTGCGAGGTATGAAGTTTGTGGGTTCTACGATAATCTATTCATATCTTCAAGCAATCGGGTTAATTAATTCCCATGAGAATGATTGTTTTCTATATTTATCTAGTAAAAATTTATAAAACTAGTGCAAAATTTGTTGCACTAGTTTTTTATTTGTGATATATTCTTATTATGGAGTGTTTAATATGGAAAAAAGTAATAAAATATATTTAGTTATAATTATAATATGTAGTGTATTGGTGGTTGGTTTATGTGCTTATGCAATAATGAATCATAAAGAAATCAAAGAAACCGACGCCATTAAATTTAAAAATGAGTATGAATCATTAAATGGTTATAAAAATGAAAATAGTGATAAAGAATATATGAAGGTAGAAATTGATAATGGAAATCCAATTGTATATAAGACTGGTCAAGAAATACTTGATATATTAAAAAAAGAAAATGCTATTGTGTATTTTGGTTTTGCATCATGTCCTTGGTGTAGAAATGCAGTGCCTATACTCTTAGATGCTGCCAAAGAAGAAGGACTTGATAAAATCTATTATGTAGATATTTTAAATATCAGAGATCAATATAAATTTTCAGGAAGTATTGAACCTGAAATGATTAAAAAAGGAACAGATGCTTATTATGACATATTGAAATTCTTAGATAAAAAGTTAGAAAAATATTATGTAACAGATGACTCAGGAAATATGTATGATACTGGTGTTAAAAGATTATATGCACCATCTGTATTGGCAGTTAAAGATGGCAAAGCACTAGACTTACATGTAAGTACTTTAGATAGCCAAGAAGACCCATATACTGCATTAACAGATGAACAAAAAAAAGAACTAAAAGATATTTATAAAGAAATGATTAAAAAAGTAAATGACAATAACATAGCTTGCAAACAAGATGAAGCTTGTTAAACAAAGGTTACAATAATCTTTGTTTTTTTCTTAAATTGTGTTATAATTTTATTAGAATGAAATGGGATGATTAAAATGGCTAAAAAAGTAAAAAAGGTAATTATCAAAGATGAACCACTTGTTGCAACAACTCTTGCAATTAAAGAAGATAAGAAAAAAGCAAGCGTGTTTGGTATAATTTGGATTATTTTAATATTTGGTATATTTATTGCGGGTGTAATTTATTTACCTGATTTATCATCATATGTAAATAATTTATTAAATCCAGATATAACTAATACTGGTACTGCCAGCAACAATAATAAAGATAATACTAAAGATGATGACAAAAAGAATACCGAAGAGATTAAAAAGTTAGAAATAGCTAGTAATCCAGAATTTGTGATGGATACATTTAAAATTAATAATATAAAAATAGAAAATAATAAATTAAGTATAGATATTGTTAATACCACAAGCAAATTACTTGACATGAGTACCCTTAATTACTTTATAGTTTTATATGATGCTAACAATAAATTATTACAAAGAATAATGATTGATGAAGCAACAATCGGAGAAAATGGAACACTTAATTTAAAATATAATTTAAGTGAAACCTCAGCTAGTATTATTTCCGTGTTACCTATTAAAGAAGAAGAGTATCCATCATTTACTGCAACAGTAGATGAAAATAACTCAGGTAAATTAATATGCAAAAGTGGATATGAGACAGTAACATACTTACTTAATACAAATAAAGTATATGCAATTCAAGACATATATGAAGTAAGTAGTAATGAAGCTGAATTTAGCACTCTTTATAGTACTTATCAAGCATTATCAACGACTTATAATGTAATCGAAGGTATATCATCATCTGTTGATTTAGAAAATAATGTCTTATATTTTAGAACTATTATAAATTTAAATACATATAAAGAAGGTAATTTAAAATTAAAAAAAATATACAATAAAGATACAGATGCTAAAGTAATGAAGTTTGAATTAGAAGCAAGTGGATATACCTGTAGTTAGGGGGATAGAAATGAATTTATGTATTAATGACTTTGAAGGACCACTTGATTTACTTCTTCATTTAGTTAAGACTGCCAAAATGGATATATATGATATTGATACAAAATATATTATAGATAAATATTTAAAGTTTATAAATACATTAAATAAAGATGATTTAGATGATGCAAGTGAATATCTAGTTATGGCATCAGAGTTAATTCATTTAAAAAGTAGATTACTTCTAAACTTAGAAAGTGAAGAATCTAATGATGATGAATACACAATAAATAGTGAAGAAGATTTAAAAAATAAATTAATTGAATATGAAAAATATCAAAATGTAACTAATGTGTTCAAAGAACTTGAAGAAAAAAGAAATGAATTCTTTACAAAGTTACCTGAAAACCTAAGCGAGTTTGCACCCGAAAATAAAAAGCTTGAAGGTAATATGAATGTAGAATTATTAAAACAAGCTATGATTGAACTTCAAAAAAGAATGGATTATCAAAAACCTGTTTCAACAAGAATTACAAAAAGAGAAATAAGTGTTGAAGATAGAAAAAATTATATCCGTACAGTACTTGAAAAAAGAAAACATGTTAAATTTACAGATCTATTCGAAGAATATACCAAAGAAATGGTTGTAGCAACATTTTTATCTATTTTAGACATGTGTAAATTACAAGAAATAACCCTAAAACAAGATAATAATTTTGATGAAATATATATAGAAAGAGTGAGTGTATGAATAAAGAAGCAGTATTAGAAGGACTTTTATTTGTGGTGGGTGATGAAGGTATTACCTTAGATAATATTTGTGAAATATTAGAAATAAATAAAAAAGAAGCTCAAGATTTACTAAAAAAACTAAGAGAAGAATATAATAAAATAAATCGTGGTTTAAGAATTACTTTCATGGGGGAATCATTTAAACTAACAACTAAACAAGAACATAAAGAATATTATCAAAAATTAATTACAACAAGAGGAACTAATACATTATCATCATCTGCATTAGAAACTCTTGCAATTATTGCTTATAATCAACCTATAACTAGGGCAGAAGTTGATGAAATAAGGGGACTTGCAAGTATCAATATGATTAGAAAATTAATGGCAAAAGACTTAATTAAAATTAGTGGTAAAAGTAACTTACCAGGTAAACCTAATTTATATCGTACCACAAGTGAATTCCTAGATTACTTTGGTCTTGCAACAATCAGTGACTTACCTGATATACCACTAGGTAAAACTATGGATGAAGAACAAGAACTATTTACATCAATTTATAAAGAAGAAAAATAACATATTTTAATAACGTTGTTACATATTATTAAATGGTGATATATGTGAGCAAAAAAAATATATTTATGATTATTTTTCTTTTTTTGTTGTCTTTCCTATGGCATTTTATGTATGATTGGTTTCCATGTGTTTTAACAAGCATCTTTTTTCCCGTTAATGAATCTATCTGGGAACACATGAAAATTATATTTTATTGTTTGCTTATAGGTAGTGTTTTAGAAAAGAAAGGTAATAACTATTATTTGAATATTTTAGTAAAACCATTAGTGGGTGTATTATTTTATTTGATTATTTTTATACCACTATACCTAATATTTGGTGAATCAATGTTTATATCTTTAAGTCTTATGTTATTTACATACATTATAATGGAATTACTTGGTATAAAAATATCAAAACAAGAAGAGTTAAATATTAAAGCATTACCAATTATTATAATTATTCTTATAAGTATTTTATTTTCAATACTTACCTTTTATCCATTACATAACTTTTTATTCTTTGATAGTGTAAAGTTAGGTTATGGCATATTGAAATAATTAAGAGTTTATAGTATACTTAACTTAAAAGAAGTGGAGTAGTTATGAAAAAAATTATATTGTTATTATGTGTGTTATTTGTTGCAACAGGATGTTCTTTTAAAAAAGAAGATACAAGAGAGGTATTATATAAATTTGATACCAAGTCTTATGATTATAGATTAAGTAAAAGTCTAATGTTTAAGTATACCGTAGATTATGATAACGAAGATGGTGAAAAAGAAACTGATGAAACAATGGTTGAAATAAATGAAAATAATAAATGTTTAGTAACCACTAAATCAAGTTCTGATGGCCAAACATATTCATCTGGATCAAGCTCAAATTGCAAGTGGGAAGAAACTGATGATGGCATAAATTTAGAATTTACATTAAAAAATATTTATAAACCATGTACATCATGTGATGAACAAACAACATTCACAGATTATAACTTAGATGGTATATATTTAGAAAAAGGAAAATACTTAGCACTAAATAAAGCTTTATATGAAAATGTTGAATATACAATGCTAAAAAAACAAAATGAAAATATAATCTATTATGATAAAAATAATATTTTCTCACCAAGCTTTGTTGACGATAATGGATATCGTTATTATTCGTTATCACAATATTTCTCTTTGGAAATATTGATAACAATGCGTAAATTAGATATACCATTGCAAGATATTATGTTCTATCTTAAAAATAAAAATCTTCATGATTTGAAAAAAATATATACTTTAAAATTACATGAATATCAAGATAAAATAAAACAGCTACAGCAGTACGAATCTGCTTTAGCCAAACGATTGATGCGATTAGAAAAAATAGAAAGTATCCGGCTCAATCAGATAATGTTATCGGAACAAAGTGAAGAACTATATTATAGAAGTGCCGATATCCCATTATCAATAACCCCCAAAAAACGTATTTTAAAAATTGCTGAATATATGCTTCCCCACTTAAGGTCTAAACTATTAGAGGATTGTGTCATTGGCTTTCAACTTAATAAAGACGAATTTATCCAATGTCAGAAATTATCCAAATATAATATTTTTATACAAACTGTAGATATGAATACAAACAAAGATACAGATATTCTAAAAAAAGAAAGTGGCCTTTACCTTTCTCTATATTGCAATTGTCATTACGGTCTTATTGATGATGATATCAAATTAAACATTAAAAACTTCATTAACATCAATAAACTTAGTATTTGCAGCGATGTTTTTGTATTTCCTATTAGAAATTATTGGTCTGCTACAACAAATTCAGAAGAAATATCACAAATATGTATACA